>ERZ887942.39-NODE-39-length-91045-cov-8.020013_pt1 | contig 91045 bp, 77 predicted proteins | sample MGYA00521099_ERZ887942 | MGnify/ENA primary metagenome ERZ887942 (study PRJEB32303, sample SAMEA104408605) | aquatic metagenome | biome: Brackish water; feature: Pelagic; material: water | place: Baltic Sea | collected 2014-06-07T06:48:00 | depth 16,251 m ... | reverse complement strand
CGGTTTCAGTAATCAAATCACTGGCCACCTTCAGTTCCTCGATCGGCAATTTTTCGCGAACGCGAATGTTCCGCTGCGCCTGGGGAAACTTGGTCATCAGTTTCCGTAACTCGCTGAGCGGCTGCTCACGGCGTTTCATGATTCGCAGAAACTGAACCGCTGCAACAATCCCGTCGCCAGTGGTGTTGAAGTCACGAAAAATCAGGTGACCACTTTGCTCTCCACCAAAATTTAAACCGTCCCGGCGCATTTCAGCGACAACGGAACGATCGCCCACTCCAGTTCGAACCACTTTCCCGCCCACTTTTTCGAGCGCTTCCTCCAGACCGCCATTGCTCATGATTGTCGCGACGACGGTATCTTTTGCGAGACGCCCCTGAGCGATCAGATCAACTCCCGCAATCGCCATCAGTTCATCGCCATCAAGGACAGAACCCGTTTCATCCGCCAGCAAAACGCGGTCCGCATCGCCGTCATGGGAAATCCCGACATCCGCTCCGGTTTCACGAACGAGTTCCTCAATCACTTCACCATGGGTGCAACCACATTCTTCGTTGATATTTACACCGTTGGGTCGGTTGTGAAACGTGACCACTTCTGCTCCGAGATGCTTCAAAATCGCTTCGCTGGTTTCAAAACTCGCACCATTCGCGGTATCGAGCGCGATCTTTAAACCGTCAGCCAGGTGATCTTCGACGCCCTCGCAAACAAAATGAACATAGCGATCCACCGCATTCTCCATCGGAGCGGTTCGACCTATTTTCCCAATCTCGCCAAACGGCTCTTCGGATACCAAACGGGCTTCAATCGCTGCTTCCATTTCATCGGGCAATTTATAGCCATCCGGGCCGAAGAATTTGATGCCGTTGTCGTGAAACGGATTGTGCGAGGCAGAAATCACGATCCCGAAATTCGCATTGATCTCCTTCGTCAACATCGCTACCGCCGGAGTGGGAATAACTCCGACAAGACGAACGTCGACACCACGCGAATTGAGTCCTGCTGCGATCGCCGCCTCCAACATATCGCAGGATTGCCGCGTATCTTTTCCAATCACGACCGTTGGCCAATCCCGGTTAAAACGATCCGATAGGGTTGGTTCATCGATCGAACCCTGTTGGTTCGCAAATACTTCCGCCACCGCCTGACCAAGTCGCAAAACGGTTTCAGGAGTGAGCGGGTAAACGCCGGCACGCCCTCGAATTCCATCGGTTCCGAATAATTGAAGGGGCTGAGGCATATGATCTAAAAGGAAAAAGAGAGCAGAAACAATACAGCTCACAACTCACACTCTTTGACGCCGCTCACGGAGCTGGAGGCGCGGGAGTTGTGGTATCGGCGCCCGGGATTGGACTGGTCAGAATATCGCTGGTTCCGTCGGGAGGCGTTTGAAGAATCGGCAAGCTGCCTTTCTCGGGCAATTTCTCGCCGGGAATTGGGAAACTGTATTGCGAATCCGTGCTGGAGCTCGACTTGACAAGATACCAAATTGCGAATGCCACAATCAGAGTCGAAATTTTGGTGAGCCAATTATTGAGAATCAGATTCTTCATCATCTTTTTCCTCCCTGTTTTTGGCTTTTGATTCAGACTCGTCAGTGGATTCGTCTTCGTTCTCGTTCTCGTCTTCTTCGCTGTCGTCTTCGACGAAAAACAACTCCTTCAAGCGGTCCCGCAGTTGATCCTCAGATAAATCAGCTTCCAGCTTACCTTCGGTCGCGATCGAGATTCGACCTGTTTCCTCGGAAACGACGAGTGCAATCGCATCGGATTCTTCGGTAATCCCCATTGAGGCTCGATGCCGAAGCCCAATGCTGCGGTCGCTCATTTCACGTTGAGTCAGCGGAAACACACAGCCCGCCCCGAGAATGCGTTCATCTCCGAGTCGAACAATCATCCCACCGTCGTGCAGCGTGGTTCCAGAATAAAAAATGGTGCTGACCAGCTCAGTCGACAATCGGCTATCCATTTCGACACCCGTTTCGAGATACTGCTTCAAATCGATCGAGCGCTGAATCGCAATCAAAGCTCCCACTCGTCGATGAGAAAGCGACTCTGCGATTTCGACAAGTTTTTCGGTAAACTCTGTTCGGGCTTGCTCGGAAAAGGACGAAAACAATTTATGGCTTCCGAGTTCTGCCAACGCCCGGCGCAGTTCCGGCACGAAAATAACGACCAGCGCGATCGGAAGAAAGATGGACACATACGCCAATACGCGCGTAATCACGATGAGATCTAACGCCATTGCAATCAACGTCATGCCGATGAAAATTGAAATCAGCGCAATGAAAATTCGGGCACCCCGCGTGGCTCGGAAATACCGATAGGTCTGATAAATGATGAACCACAGAATGAGTACCTCGACCACGGCGCGCCAGTAGTCTTCGATGTAGGTCAATAAGTCGTCCATTTACGATCCGTCAGAGAGAAAGTTGAGGTAAGTGCATAATTTACGTCGAAACGTAATGATTGCCGCAATTTTTGAGTGGCTCTTTCGATTTTTCTGATAATCACGGATTCAGAATAGCCTGAATCCGATGGCCTTTCCGACTCATAATCATAACCGATTGACGGTCTTTAGGTAACGAGCCTAGTAAATCGTAAAACGTCTCAACCGAAGACACTGGATCACGATTGATGAAGTGAATCAAATCGCCGGGCGCAAAACTGGCAGCCGCTTGTGAACCTGCGCTGACTTTTGAGATAATGACCGCTGGGGATTTTGAATCGAGCCCAACTGCCTGGCGCTCTGCCGGCGTCAAATCACGAACCGAAATACCAAGTGCCTCCGTAATGGTTTGGCCGCTTGCAGTGATATCGCTGCGTAATTTCAGCGATCGAGTGTCCGGTCGCTCTGCGATCACTGCTTTCAACGACTTGAGTTTCCCTCTGCTTAAAACGGTGAGCGCCACTTCGTCTCCGGAATTCTTTTTACGAATCCGCTGCAATGTTTCTTCAGCAGAATTTGTCTCCCGACCATCAAATTTCAAAATCAAATCGCCCGGTAATGCTCCGGCGGCTTCCGCTGGCGAGTCCTTCATCACTTCGCGGACGATCGCTCCTCGAGCACTTTGCAGACCAAGGCCACGGGCAATTCGAGGAGATAAATTCGACAATTCCAAACCGAGATAACCCCGAATCAACGGTTGGCCGTGAGCAATTGCTTCAAAAACTTCGCGCACATCATTCGATGGAATCGCCAATCCGATTCCCTGCCACACGTGAACATTCTCTTGTCCGGTAAAAATCGCGACGTTGATCCCAATCAACTCTCCATGAATATCGATCAGCGGACCGCCGGAATTACCGGGGTTAATTACGGCATCGACCTGAAAATACTCATTATCACCATCCGAAAGTCGCCGTTGCTTTGCACTGACAATTCCGCGGGTAACGGTTTCACTCAAGCCAAACGGATTTCCGACCGCGAGCACCATTTCGCCAACATTCACCTCATCTGAATCTCCAAAAGGAAGTGCCTCAAATTTTGGAAGCGGCGTTGTGCCATCCGCCGGGATGATTTTTAAAACCGCGATATCAACATTGGGATCACTCCCGATCCATTTGGCTCCATATTGCCCACCATCATGAGTCGTAATTTGAATCGAATCCACCCCGGCGACCACGTGATGATTGGTCAGCACATAGCCATCGTCCGAAACAATCACGCCTGAACCCAGACCAGGTGTTTGACGATTACTTCGGCGATAGCCAAAAAAACCAAAGGGGTCCACTGGGACAAGCGCCTCGGTCGTTTTTGTGGTGTTGATACTTACCACTGATGGCACCACCGAACTCGTAAGATCTGATAAAGACCGATTCACCCGCTCCAGCAACTCCGTTCCGTTCAAATCGAGGTCTGACTCGCCTTTCGAAATCGGTTTGGCGACAACTTTTGGAATTTCCGCCTGCCCCAAAATCGCGTCTTTGATTTTTCCATCGGCCACGGCAGGAGAAACGGGAGTTCCTTCCAGTAAATCGAAGATATTGTACCGATCCTCATCACTATGACGATCGATGAAATGCTTGTATCCGAAACCGGCAAGCGCAAGTGCTGTAACGAGAATAATGCTGTTTGCGAGCAGTCTAAACATGAGGCAGTTGGAGCGTTAGATGGTGAAAATCAGGTAATTTTACTTAGCCCCGACCACTTCATCAATCGTCGGGAAAGATGCAGCGAATGCGCGATCATCTTCAGACAACGTCTTGATTGAAACCGTCCACTGTTCGCCATTCACGCCCATTAGCGTCACCAAATCAGGATCCCGTCTGATAAATTTGGCAAAAATGATCGTGTCTTTCTCTCCTCCCTGCCAATCACGATACCCGTGTTTCCCGAGCATTTTCTTGCGATATTTGCTCTGTTCAAGGATCGGCCACGTCTGTTGTTTCAGTCGATTAAAATAATCCACGGCCTTCCCTTTTTTATATCCTGACAGGTGGCAATCCACCTCCCCTTTCGGATTAAAAATCAGCACGTTCGGATAACCTTTGACCTTAAATTTTTCCTTCCAGTCCCGCAACGGTTGTGATGCATCCGTTATGTTCCGAGGATAATTCAAATAGCAGATGATCAGATTCTCCTTCACGTATTCGTTGAATGATTTGGTTGAGAAAACCTCTTCACTCAATCGCATCGCCGTGGGATTCCAATCACCGGTCATCAGCAGCAGCAGCGGCTTCTGTTCCCGCTCGGCTCGAAGAAAAGCATAGTGCGGATTGATTTCCCACCAGGCACTGTCCGGATCATCTGGAAATACTTTGACTCGCTCAGGACGAGTTTCTTCAATCGCATAGGCATTTGCCTGAGAACCACCTCGCGAAATTGCTCCAGTTCCAATACCCGGCATTTCGGAATTATTAACCCCGGGAACAATTTTATCGGGTCCCGTCGGGACTGATTTGGCAGGAGCCGCCGGAACTTTGGGCAGCGGCTCATTCGATGGAATCGGAATCGAATTGGGGATCTCACGGCGAGTTTCACTCGGTAACATCGGGACTCCCCCTCCCTTTGATTGCGGCATCTTTGGCTTCGCGCCCGGTGGAGGAGGCAGCAGCGGCCGGTCTCTGGAAAAGAACAATTGCTCCGAGGTCGGCGGATTTTGGCCGATCGCAGTGGGTCCAAGCACCGCCGCAAGTCCGATTGCGACGAGTTGAATCTGTAGATTTCGTTTCACGTGTTTCAAAAAAAGGTAACCGATTCTGCCGCTTTCGAAAAGCAACGTTTCACGAGTCAACAGGGTTGGTTAATCGAATGCACCCTGTTACTTCGTAAAACGTCTACGAATCGATTTTTAAAATACCATCCGAAAGGATTTTGGCGCGAAGCCCTCCGTTTCCTTTCAATTCCAATTCTGCTCCTTTGTGGAATGCCTGTTCCATCCAATAGCAGGGCGCACATTCCTGCGTGCCCAAAAAAGTGACGCCTTGAATTTCAAACGTCTCGTCGATCAATTCATTCAAATTCACATCGGAGACGATGACGTTGCGTCGAAATGACTCCGTGCCCTTGTCATTCACGTCGAATTTTTCGCAAAGTTTCTCGTAAATTTCCTGCGAGAAAAACGTGATTTGTCCTTTGTAATCAGGCTTGAAATCGAAAAACCGATCTCCGCGAATCCCGCTTCCCGCAACGCACTCAATCTCGTCGACTTCCACCATAGGCTCAGCTCCGGGTTCCATCCCGTGATGCCCAAAATAATTGTGGTCTTTCGACAAATACAATTTTCGAATTTTCACGGACGGCGATTTAATAAACTCGAATATTCGAATCGCGACGGAGCTGATTGATCCAACGCTCAAAGTTTTCTCTTCGCTTTTCCGCAGTGAGACGCTTGTCTACTTGATCGCGAATTGCGCTGAGAGGCGGGGCCTTTCCACCGACCTTTGAATCGACTTTAAAGAGACGCCAAAACGGGCCGTCATCAAAAACTTCGCTCACTTGTCCCGCAGGAAGGCTGAAAACGAAGTTCGTGATTTTTTTATTGAGAACGTTCCGATCAATCAAACCAACCGAACCACCAGCAGCTGAAAAACTATCTGCGGAATTTGCCTTTGCCAATGTCGCAAAGTCGCTGGAGCCGCTGACAAGCTTAGATCGAATGCTTTTGATGAGCTTTTCCTGAGCTTCTTTGGAGCTGTCCAAGCCTTCTTTCCCAATCGACAACATTCGGAGATTCAACTTTGGGTCTTCCGCGTAATCAGCTTTATAACGATCGTAAGCCTCTTCGATTTCCTTCGGGGTGTTCAGAATCTGGCCACCACCCGGAGGCAGGCTGTTTCGAGAACGAAGCGCCTGAACTGCAATTTGGTCTGCCTGAACTTTCCGAAACTGAGGGAATGTCATTCCCGTGTCTTTCAACTCTTTGAGAAATTTGTCCTGATCCCCTTTGAAACGATCTTTCACAAATTTATCCACCGCTTCGGAAACGATGTGCTCCTTGATTTCGCCGCCGAGTTTTTTGAATTCACTGAGAATTAACTTCCGCTCGATCAGATCTTCCAACGCACGTCCTTGCATCGCTTTGATCTCGGCCTCCATTTGCGGTTTAGTGACACGCCCTTTGTTCTGCATCAGATAAACCTGAATTTGGGTCTGAATCGCCGTATCCACCTCCAACCCCGTGATCGGCTCACCATTTACGGTGGCGCGCATGCTGTTGATTTCGGTGACTTGGGATTTGACCGATCCGATCGTCGAGAAGAGAGCGATCAAAGCCGTAGTCGCTATGCCTGAAATTTTCATGTTAATGGGTTTTCTGTTTCTGTGAAGATCATAGCGCACTCAAATCGATTTTACGAGTTCAAGAGCGTCCTCCAACCATTCCTCGGGTGTGTCTCCATCTAAACGGGGAAACTTACCGTTTATTTGAAGGTAATTGCCTTTTTTTGTAAGCATTAATTTACGATCATTGATCTCTAAGGCACCAAAACCATTGAGCGCGGCTCGAACTTTCAATTCGGTACAGCTGAGTAAATTTTCTGTTGGAACCGGTGGTCGGCCAAATCGATCCCGCCAATTTTGTCGCAGCTCGTCGAGTTCTTTCAATCGCGAAACCTCGGCCAACTCACGATAGGCGGTGATTCGGAGTCGAGCCTCAGGCATGTAATCGGCCGGAATGTAGCCGGGTAACGAATCTCCGGGGGCCCGCTGATAGTGAGTTTCGTTGGTGCAGAGAAAATCGATATGCACCGGCATGTCGCAGCGATCCGCCGAGGGTTCGCCTTTCAATTTTGATACGCTTTGCTTCAGCAACTGGCAGTATAAATCGAACCCAATTGCCGCAATGTGACCGCTTTGCTGAGTACCAAGAAGGTTTCCTGCGCCCCGAATTTCGAGGTCACGCATTGCAATTTTGAAGCCAGCTCCGAGTGACGAGTATTGCTTGATCGCATTGATTCGCTTTTGAGCATCGCCTCCCGTCAACATGTCCTTAGGCAGCATCAAATACGAATATGCCCGTCGATCAGCCCGACCTACGCGGCCTCGCAACTGATACAAATCAGCCAATCCAAAACGATCCGCTCGATCGATAATAATCGTGTTCGCATTGGGAATATCGACGCCACTTTCAATGATCGTCGTGCAAACCAACACGTCGCATTCGTGATTGATGAACCGTTTCATTACGTCTTCGAGCTCATCGTTGCCCATTTGTCCATGGCCAATTTCAACCCGGGCGTCCGGCACCAGTTTTTGGATCCGCGTTTTCATTCCACGGATGGTTTTCACCCGATTATGCAGGAAGAAAACCTGTCCCTCACGGGCGAGCTCTTTTTCAACCGCTGAGCGGATCACCTTTTCATCATAGGGACAAATCGACGTTGCCACGGCTCGCCGATTTGCAGGCGGCGTGTCGATCGTGGACATTTCTTTCACGCCCATGAGCGATAAATAGAGCGTCCTCGGGATGGGAGTCGCCGAAAGGGTCAGGACATCGACAAACCGGAAAATCTCTTTGAATCGTTCTTTGTGAGAAACACCAAACCGTTGTTCCTCATCGATAACCACGAGTCCAAGATCTTTGTAACGAACGTCTTTTGAAATCAGACGATGCGTTCCGATGACCATATCAACGGTGCCATTGGCCAATCCTTCGACGGTTTTTCGTTGCTCACCAGGTGACCGATAACGGCTCAGCAATTCGATTTTCACCGGGAAATCCGACATCCGCTCCCGGAAATTGTGATAATGCTGATCGGCTAACACCGTTGTCGGAGCCAGCATCGCCACCTGCTTTCCAGACATCATCGCCTTGAATGCTGCCCGAATGGCGACTTCGGTTTTTCCAAATCCCACATCGCCACAGACCAGTCGGTCCATGCAACCCGGTTGCTCCATGTCCTCTTTGGTCGCCTCAATCGCTCGCAGTTGATCCGGCGTTTCTTTGTAAATGAACGCGTTCTCGAATTCCCACTGCCATTTGTTGTCAGGCGGATGAGCAAAGCCAGTCTGCGTTTCACGCTCAGCTTGGATTTGTAACAACCGCTCCGCGTATTCGAGAATCGACTTTTCGGTCTTCTCCCGCGTCTTTGCCCAACGTTGATCACCGAGACGACTTAATTTCGGAGCGTTTTTCCCTGAGCCCACGTAGCGGGAAACGAGATGAGCCTGATCGAGCGGAACATAGAGCCGCGCAAATTCGGCATACTCGATTTCCATGACCTCCTCGTTTTTGATCCCGTTCCGCGTGTCATTTTCGCGTTCTTTGATCCCCCGGAATTTTCCGATTCCGTAATCCGAATGCACCACGAGATCGCCGTAATTGAATTCCCGAAGGCTCGCCTGCTGCTGATTTGATACTCGCTTTTGAGCCAGTTTGTAACGCCGGCGCGATCGGTGATTCTGATACCGCCCAAAAATCTCCGCATCGCTCAGCACTGCAATTTTGGCTTCAGGAATGGTAAATCCCCGCGCCAATGAACCGAACATCGTTTTTAGAAATCCGTCTTCAAAAGCATCCGCGAAAACGAGTTCTGAAAACCGCTCTTTCTCACCGATTGAATTGAACGACATCGCCACGGTCCATTTGTCGCGTCGCCATTCGGCAAGCTGGCTGGCAAAATCGGCTCGTTTTTGCTCTTGCAGCACAAAATCGCCCGCCTCGAATGTCCCGACGGGGTTCGCATAACACGGCGTCGCATCCGTTTCATCATCCGCGAATTCCGCTGAGATGTGAACATGCGCATCATCAACTTCAGCGTCGATATTGATAATGAGATCGTTCTTGCCGACATAATCGGCCAGAGTCGCGGTTTGCTCCAAATTTGCTTCACTGAGCAGGACTTCCGTGGAATCGACTTTCTCAACCGACGTCTGCGAATCAACATCAAAAACCCGAATCGAATCGATTTCGTCACCAAACAATTCAATTCGAACCGGATCGCGACCCTGGTATGCAAAAACATCGATGATTCCTCCACGAACCGCATACTGGCCTCGGCGAAACACTTGAGCGGACGATTCATATCCAGCGCCCTCCAACTGCCCCACAAACCTCTCCGAATTCAGCTCTTCCCCTACCTTAAACAAAGCCGTGTGATCCGTCAGCGTATTCGGGGCTGGCGCATCTTCTTCAAAACTCGCCCCACAGATCACGATCACCAATGGCTGATCTAATTTCGTAGTTCGCCGCTCGTGAACTTCCTTCAATACCGCGAGTCGTTCCGCAGCAGACTCCGGGTCCGGCAGGGCTTCATCAAATCCCGCCCACTCGTATTCAGGCAGCATCATGGCGTTCTCCACACCCCACAACGGCAGCTCGTTGATAATATTTTCCTGAACCTTGATATGCGCGCAGGCTATCCAAATCGGATCCGGTTTCGTCCAGTTTCGCACCATCATCGCCGCGTAAAACGACTGCCCTGACTCCGCTACTTGATAGAATTCGGCCTTCTTTTTCTTAAACCGTGAACAAAACTTTACCGCCCGCTTTTCTAAAATCTCGAAGAGCGGTTCGGCCGTTTCGGGAACTTGCGAAGGAGGCATCGGGCGTAGATGCGAAGGTTCCTTCTACTTCGCTGGAAAATCAAACGGCGACTCTTCAGCGGAGAAACGGATTTGTGTCCCGCTCCACCGCAACCGTTGTCGCGGAACCGTGACCGGGGAAAACCATCGTCTCGTCGGGAAGGCTTAGGATTTTTTCACGAATTCCCCGCACCAACAAATCGCCATCTCCGTGCGGAAAATCAGACCGCCCCAGCCCACCTTCAAACAAGACATCACCTCCAAAAAGTACCGACGACCCCTTCGGCTGAAAACAAAGAGAATCCGGAGAATGCCCCGGAACGTGAAGGATAGTGAACTTCTGCCCTTTAATCGGCGTGACCGATGTTTCTCCTTCGAGGAAATGGTCGACCTGAAACTCTTTGATATCGAGAGCCATCCCATAGGCTGCTTCAACGACCGACTTCAGCGTCAAATCGTCATCCGGCTGAGAATGGCTGTATATCGGCATGTCAAAAGCCGCCTTCATCTCTGCTGCCCCCTGAATATGATCGTAATGCACGTGAGTCAGCAGCAGCGCGGCTACGTTCACCGTCCGGTCCTGAAGCCACTTCGCGATGCCCTCCGGCGCATCAATCACGATTACCTGCCCGTTTTCCAAACGGAGCAGGTACCCGTTCGTGAAAACACTTCCACCTGTATATATATCGATTTCAAGATTCTGACTCATCACTGATTTGCTTTTGCGGCTTCTTTCGCGACACTTGTTCAAACTGTCCAATTTTTTATGAGCTTTAAATTCGCCTGTCCGAACTGCAACGAATCGATCCCGGCCGACCCGACCCTCGCCGGTGAATCGACAAACTGTCCCAAGTGCGACTGGATTATCCGGATCCCGAAAATGGATGTCCTGAATGAAAGTCGCGAGCAAATCAAGTTTCTTTGCCCGTCATGCGATCGCAAACTTTCAGCGACCGTAGAACAATTTGGGACAGAAATGCCCTGCCCCTACACCGATTGCAAAAATCCGATTCTCGTTCCCCGCCCCGAATGGAGCGCTGTTCCGACCAGCATCACCACGAAAGGCGAAGTCCGTCCGTCGTCGTTGATTTCTGCGGCAGAGGAATTGACCCGCAGATCCGCAGACACGAGAGCCATTCCCCCACGCTGATTTTTTTATGGCGGGTGATGTTTCAAATCAGGAGCCGGAGTTGCTTTCTCCAGCGAGTTTTACGGAACTATTCGTTGCGTGTTTGCGTCAGATCCGTCCCGAATTAAAAATCGAAGTCATCGAAGACCTCGAACTCAAATTTTCCAAACCGGGAGACGATCGAAAACCGCATCAGGCCTTCCTCGACAACGCCTTTACCGTTTATCAGAAAGATCCCGAAGCGCGCGATGAAATCATCGATCAATTCATTGCCGGACAGTTGGAGACGCTCGATAAAAGCGCCACGGACGATATCAATCCGAAGCGGATCATCCCCGTCATCAAAGACCGGCAGTGGCTTGAAGACATTTCGATTTCTCTAAAAACGAACGCCGAATTTCCGATCCCACTCCACGACGAATACAATTCGGAGCTGCAAGTGATCTATGCCGAGGACAGTGAGCACAACATCCGTTATTTGAACGGCGATAACCTCGATCAACTTCCCTGCGAGCGGAATGAATTGCTCGCGTATTCCACCGAAAACCTCAAAGATCTCCTCGGCAACGGCATCGAAGTCATGGGCGGAGACGGCATTTTCATGGTCACCGCCGGCGGAAATTACGAAACCAGCCTGTTGTTGATCTATGACTTATGGACTGCCAATGGCCCAATGGAAGTCAAAGGTCAGCACGTCGTTGCTATTCCAACCCGCGATCTGCTACTTGTCAGCGGCACTGACGATCTCGAAGGAATCGCCCGTATTCGTGAAATCGCCGGCGAAATGATTCAGGAAAACGCTTACACCCTCACGCCCGTTTTATTCGCATGGAACGACGGACGTTTCGAAGTATTCGAAGGCTGAAAATTTCACGATCGAATAGGGTCTGTTCAACGTACGCACCCTATTGGATCGTGAAAGTGGGAATCTCACTCAGCGGCAGCGACTTCCGCCGTAGCTTCGGGAATAACGAAGTGAAGGGGAACTGCGGAACGAAAGATAACGGGGCGATGACTGCGACGAATACAATCGAGGAGAATAGTACCGCGATGAAGAATAATAACTTGGTGAACTCTGGCGCAACGAGAAAGACGTCCGTGGGCTCACGGTGATGATTGTGCTGCGAGACGATTGCACGACTCGATTTGAACCGCAGTTGCTATGATAAACCGGAACCCAACCGTAAACCGCTGCGCGATTCACATAACGAACGGATCGGTAGGTAGCGCAAACGGGCTTACGGCAGTGCTGGCAAGAATGAAGCACGCGAGTCTGATAGAGCGGGCCGCCGGCTTTGGCGACGGAAGGAACCAGCGTCATGCCGAAAACGGCCATCAGCGTTGTCAGAGGAAAAAGGAGCAGTCGATTCATGTTTCGGAGGTGGGATTGGGGTTACAAAGAACGGTTCCACAGATAAAGACGCACGGTGATGCCGCTTTATTCACATTTATTTGGAGATTTTCCGTTATTTCGTACTTTTTTGAAAATTACGGATAACTGAACAGAATTCAGTTTCCGCCAGTGCTACCTGCTGCTACTATAGCCAGTATCAATTTCCCCATGCCATGAACAAAACCCAGGCGCTCATTTTCTTTGGAGTCATCATTGCCGGACTCGGCATTTCACTTTTCACGCTTAATCAGTGTGGAAAACAAGTCGAGGTGGTCGGGATTCCATCGGTAGATCCAGCGGTCAACCAAACCACACCGGAGACTCCCGGAACTGGGACCAAACCGATCACGCCTAGGGATCCAGCGGTGACTCCTGAAATTCCGGGCAACAAACCAGCAGTTACCCCAGTCAAAATTCCCGCCTCATTTGCTTCTGCCGATGCTTTGCTCTCGGCCATGTCAGAATCAGTGAAAAACCGCGATGCGGATACGTTTTTAAAAATCGCCGGCCCGGATGCAGCCACCCCACTGGTTCAGGCTCAAGTATCCAAGCTGATTAAGGACACCAATTTTGAAATCGATGACCAGCAGCCGAGTACTCAGATTGCAAAAGTGGCCGGTTCATTCTCACGATGGGCAATTCGCCTGAAACCGGTCAAAGGCGTGACACTTCCAGAAGGCGCTCCAAAAATCGCCGAAATTTACACGGACGTGATTGAGAAGAAGGGCGCGGGTTGGGATGTTTCTAAAATTGCACTTCCACTCGAAATCACTGCATTTTTGGGCACCACGCCGATTGCAAAAGTGAACATGCCAGCTGTAGACCCTGCTACGCCGACAACTCCAGGAACACCTGCAACTCCGGCCAATAAAGGAAACTCAGCCAAACCAAATCTCCCAGCCGCTGCGGGCGTCGATGCACCGGATGCCCTGACCGTTGCGCACGCGTTTTCAAAAGCAGTGGTGGATAAGAATTTCAAACTCGCCCGTGACATGACGGACACGGAAACAATTTCCGACGAACGGGTTGCCGCGCTGATGATCGCGATCGAAGAAGGAAAATTCGGACTTCGCAAGCAAGAGCCTCTGGTTGTCACGTTAAACCGCGAAAGCATTGTTTGGGTGCTGACACGAATTGAAAGCGGCAGCGCTAATGGAAATTCTGAGTTTGCTCTCGAAATGGCAAAGACCGGCGACGATTGGAAAATCAGCGGCCTCGCTTTTAACGCACTGCTCACGGCTTTGGCGGATCGCGCTGGCGCAGGCGGAACAGCTTACGCGCCAATGGTTAAAAATCCGCAAGGTGGTGAATCGCTTGTGGTTTATTTTGACTTTGACAAGGATGGCGTGACGTCGCGGGCGAACAAGCAGCTTGGGATTATCGCTTCGATTTTGAAATCTGATGCTTCTCGCAAAATTCGCATCAACGGCCATGCCGATGCGCTGGGAACGGACCAATACAACGAAACTCTAAGCGACGGTCGTTCAGCTGCGATTCGCAAGGCGCTGGTCGCAGCTGGCGTCAATAACAAGCAGATCATCACCGAAGCATTCGGAGAAACCCGACCGCAGCGGCCGAACTTCAAAAACGACGGAACGGATGACCCCAGTGGTCGTTCACAAAACCGTCGTGCTGAGGTCTACCTCGATTTCTGATTCCGCCGCAAGCGATTACAAAAAGTCGTTTCGGTTATAAAGGTCGGTCATCGAATACGCCTCGATGATGGGAGTATGAAGAATTCGACAACGGATCTCCCCTTCCTGGTCGTCAACGACGATCCGACTATTCAGCGTTTGTTTCGCAAAAAGTTGGAGCGTTATGGCGCGGAATCGGTTCGGGCGTGGACCGGAGGCAAAGCGATTTACAAAGCTAAAAGCCACGACTTCTCGGCAGCCTTTCTTGATCTCGTTTTGCCTGACATGAACGGGATAGAGCTCTACGAAAAATTGCTCGAAACAGAATCTCATTACAAGTTGCCCGTGGTTTTCATCGCCGATACCGGAAGCCGTGATGAATTGGCAGTGTTCAATCGGCTTGAGACTGAAAAAGCGGTTTCCGTGATTTCCCGATCGGCTCTAAGCAGCGGATCGGACCGGATCATTCCGGAGTTGATGCTGGCTTCAAAAAATTGAATCAACCTTCGACTCCAATCCATTTCATTCCCAGCGCAATGATGAGTGGCGCGGTTCCGATTGAAACGATAGAAGTCGCCAGCACGACCTGAATCGCCGTTGCCGGATGACCACCGTAGAGCCGCACCACAACAATCGGAAAAATCGCGGCCGGCATCGCTGCTTGAACGACCATCACTCGTTTCAATTCTTCCGGCATGGGCAGGTAGATCGCAATCGCCATAATGATCGCGGCCATGATTCCAAGCCGCACAATGCAGCTGACGATGACTGTTTTGAACGTATCTGCCCGACGAAAAGCGGCTGCTTCAAAAAATCGGGACATCGTTGCGCCAATCATAAAAATCGCCATGGGGATGGCACACACGCCCATCATTCCAAAAAACGTCTGTGCAATTTTTGGGATGAATTCGTGAAGCCCCGTGAAATTCAAAATCAGCGCCACGACGGTTGCGATGAACGGGCCATTCAAAACGGCCTTGAGATTGGCTTTTCCAGCCAAAATCGAAACTCCGATCGTCCAAACCGCCAATTCGACACCGAGTCCGTGCACCAAAATGAGCCCCTGTGGCCCCGAGTCATTGGGGAACAGCTCGGCCATGATTGGCAGCGGAAGGTAACCATAATTCTGAATTCCCGTTGCCAAGGTAAACGTGCGCGCCCCTTCTCCTCGCTTCATTCGGGCCAATCGACCGATCAAAAATGCCATCGTAAAGCCGATCACAATGACAACAAATCCCGTTCCCATCGCCCAGCTCGCCGAAAGTGCCGTCGCCAGCGCAGGATTTCCCGGAACGACACTGAGGATGAAACAAGGAATCAGAACATTCAGCCCGAGTTTCATCACCCCGGTTTCAACCGCTTCGCCACCGATCCAATCGCGCCGCTGCATGAAAAATCCGGCCCCGACGACGAGAAACACCGGAATAATGGCGATGAGGATGGTGGAATAGGAAAGCATTGCGTTTCTTGGGTGTAAAACCAACACCATCATGCGTTTTCAATACACACCTACTTCCGGTTAAACCTCGCCATTTCGCGGTCAGCCTCACGGGATTGCACCCGTTTCTTGATGTCTTCACGCTGATCGACGTGAGACTTTCCTTTACCCACACCGAGCTCAACTTTGATGTAGCGGTCTTTCCAATAGAATCGTAACGCGACGATCGTGGCGCCTTTTTGATCGGTTAAAACAGCCAACTTTTCGATCTCACGCTTGTGGAGTAAAAGTCGCCGAATGCGGCGAGGAAGATGAATTTCATGACTCGCTGCTTCGTAAGGGCGGATGTCGCAATTGTGAAGCCAGGCTTGCCCTTTCTCGATCCGGCAGAAGGAATCGCCCAGATTGATATTGCCGCTCCGGATGGATTTCACCTCCGTGCCAACCAACGCAATGCCCGCTTCATACGTCTCCGTGATGTGGTAATCCCGTCGCGCTTTTTTGTTCGACGCGATGAGTTCTCCCAGATCCTTTTTGCCTTTTCCCTTTTTACTCATCGTTTTTCCAAATCTACTGCAACGCGGTCGCCATCAATTTCCAGCCAGAGCGGTTCTTTGATGCCGTTGCGAACCCAGTATTTCAAATCAGCAGTCGCCTCGTCTTCGCTCTCCAAAACCGGCGGTGGATCAAACGGCAGAAAAAACCGCTCAATCTCATCTCCGCTTTCCGTAACCAAACGCACATTCGGCGACGTCAATTCGAGAGGTTTCCCGATATTTCCCGAAATCGTAAATTCAAGAAGGCTGTCGATGCAATCAGGCACTGATTTCAGATTCACAATTTCAAATCGCGGCTCATTTTCTGCAACGGTGGGCGCTCTGGCTTCGGTTTTTGGGTCCTTAGAATTCGAAATTTTCGTCGACGATGAATCCGAATTCACCCCGGACGATTGTTTCCCATCAACTGCAACAACGGGCGAATCGAGCTCGATGTTCTCTCTCGGAGATTGGAACACAAACCAAACCGCACCGCCAATAATGAGGAAGAGTAGCCAAATTTCTATTCTCTTAAAAATCGCCATCGGAAACGTGAATCAATTGGCAAATCAACACGCTTTCGCCATTGTTGACAAGCTCCCGTCTCGTCGGACATTTGCCGCCCGCAAAAACCATCCGAAACGAACCAATAGGGTCTGTTCATCGAACCAATCCTGTTGCTTCGTGGGAACAATTTACGACACACTACCATGCGCATTCTTTCAGGCATTCAACCGAGCGGCCGCCCTCATATCGGAAATTATTTCGGAATGATGGAGCCTGCCATGCAGCTTCAAAACGAAGGCGACGCGTTCTTTTTTATCGCTGACTACCACTCGCTCACGTCCACCCATGATCCTGCCGTGCTGCGGCAAAATGTTCGTGATCTCGCGATCGACTTTCTTGCTTGCGGCTTGGATCCTGAAAAAGCGACGTTCTGGCGTCAGTCGGATGTGCCGGAAGTTACGGAACTCACATGGATTCTCAGCTGCGTGACGCCGATGGGATTGTTGGAGCGCTGCGTTTCCTATAAAGACAAAATCGAGCAGGGAATTAAGCCCTCTCACGGTTTGTTTGCCTATCCGGTTTTGCAGGCGGCGGATATCTTAATCTTTGACTCGAATGTCGTTCCGGTCGGGAAAGATCAGAAGCAGCACCTCGAAGTGAGCCGCGACATCGCGATGAAATTCAATGATCGCTACGGCGCAGATTTGTTGGTGGTTCCTGAGCCACGGATCCGCGAAACCACCGCAACGGTTCCGGGGCTTGATGGCCGTAAGATGAGCAAGAGCTACGACAACACGATCAATATTTTCGAAGAAACTAAAAAGAAGCTTCGCAAAAAAATCATGAAAGTGGTGACGGATTCCACGCCAGTCGAAGACCCAAAAAATCCCGACGACAGCTACATCTTACAGCTTTACCAACTGTTTGCCGACAAAGAAAAAGTCGCGGAAATGGAAGCCTCATTTCGGGCCGGCGGACAAGGCTACGGCTATTACAAACAGGAACTTTTTGAGACGATTTGGGAATTTTTCCTTCCGATGCGGGCTCGCCGCGAGAAACTGGAAAAGGACAGCGACTATGTTGATGGCGTTCTCGAAGAAGGTGCTAAAAAAGCCCGCGCAAAGGCACGCGAAGTGCTGGACCGAGTGCGCAACGCGGTCGGCATGTGATCCGATTCTCCCATAAAAACGATGAAATCGGACACCCAGATCACCACTTTCGATAACGGCGTGCAGCTCGCGACCACCTCCATGCCGCACATGGAGAGTGTCGCGATTGGTTTCTGGACTCGCGTCGGCAGTCGGCACGAATCCCTCGAAAATAGCGGAATCGCTCACTTCATCGAGCACCTCCTATTCAAAGGAACCCCGAGTCGCACGTCGGCAGAAATCTCACGCCAGATCGAAAGTCTCGGCGCGAGTCTCGATGGTTACACCGTCGAAGATCACACCTGCTATCACGTCAAAGGCCCCTGCGATCAGTTGGAACCCTTGGTTGATGTGCTCGCCGATTTTTACCGCTTCCCTGTCTTCGACACAAAAGATATCGAAGCCGAGCGAAATGTGATTTTTGAAGAAATCGCCATGGTGCGCGATCAGCCTTCGCAGATGCTGGAAGACCTTCTCAGCGAAGCCGCCTGGGGGTGCGATCATCCTCTTGGCCGCCCGATTACTGGAACAGAAATCAGCCTGACAGGAATGGGGCGAAACGAATTGCTGTCCTTTTACAATCGGGCCTATGCCTCGCAGGAAACTGTGATTTCCGTCGCAGGAAATATTGATCACAAACAAGCGGTCGACATCGTCTACGAACGAGTTCAGGACATGCAGCGGTCTCACCCGATGCAGTTCAAAGACGCGGATCGTCCGACACAAGGGTTTTCGTTTGAAGCCCGGGAAGATTTGGAACAGGCCCAAATCGCAATTGGATTTCGCGGAGTTTCCCGGAACGATCCCGATCGCTACGCCATGAAAATGCTGAACGTTCTGCTCGGCGAAAACATGAGCTCGCGGCTTTTCCAAGTGCTCCGCGAAGAGGCGGCGCTGTGCTACGAAATTCAGAGCGACATCATGAGTTTTGACGACGCCGGCTTGCTCCACATGTTCATCGCGTTGGATCCTGAGAACGTCACTGAAGCACTCGAAATAATCGCACAGGTCCTGAAATCGTTCCGCGACAAACCCGTTTCCGAGTCAGAGCTTGAAGAGGCAAAATCGTATTTGATCGGTCAAAGCCGCATCGCACTGGAAAACACCGCGTCCCAAATGATGTGGTCAGGCGAGTCCCTCCTTGCCTTCAACGGACTCGTCCAGCCATCCGAAGTGTTTGATCAAATCAAGCAAGTCACCGTCGAAGAAATTCAAAAGATGGCGCAACGAATGTTTCAGCCCAAAGGCATGGCGATCGCCGGGATCGGCCCTCATGGCGCTGGTTTGGAATTGAATCGGTGGGAATTAGTTTCTTAAATCTTACTAGGCTCAAAAAACACACAATTCGGGCATCGCATCACTAACGGATTCATGAGACGATTTCACGAATCAACCGTGTTGAATCGATGAACAAACCTTATTGGATCGTTGCAGCTCTATTCTGCGGATCGGCGGCATCCGCCGAAGCCGAGGACATTGATTTCAACCGCGATATCCGTCCGATTCTTTCGGAAAATTGTTCGCATTGTCACGGACCCGATTCCGAAGCGCGCAAAGCGGATTTGCGAATGGACACGCAACTTGGAACGCGTGCTGACCTTGGCGGAACAGTCGCAATCGTTCCCGGTGATTTGGACGCGAGCGAGGCCTGGCAACGAATCAATCACAACGATCCGGATGAAATGATGCCGCCACCGAATTCGAACCGGCACGTTTCAGCGAAAGAAAAAGACCTTCTAGAAAAGTGGATCCTCGCTGGTGGAAATTTCGAAGAGCACTGGGCGTATCTGAAACCGGTCAAAGCAACGGTCCCGGACGGCACGAATCCGGTTGATCATTTTGTGCGGGAAAAACTGGCGCAACTTGGAATGAAACCGTCGCTCCCGGCAAACAAACGGGCGCTGATTCGACGGGCGAGTTTGGATATCACAGGACTACCGCCGACTCCTGATGAAGTGGCTGCGTTTATCGCAGACGAATCAAATAAAGCTTTCGAACTCGTCGTTGAGCGTCTTCTAAAATCCCCGCGATTTGGAGAACGCTGGGCGAGACCATGGCTGGACCTAGCACGCTACGCCGATTCGAATGGTTATCAGGCCGATCAAATTCGTGATAGCTGGGCCTACCGAGACTGGGTGATTGATGCCCTGAATTCCAACATGCCGTTTGATCAATTTACGATCGAACAGCTCGCTGGTGATCTATTGCCCAATGCGACTCTGAGCCAAAAAATCGCCACGGGATTTCACCGGACGGTTCCATGCAACGTCGAAGCAGGAGTTCATCCGGAAGAAAATCGAACCAATCAAGTCATCGACCGTGTGAACACGACGGCAACGGTATGGCTTGGGTCAACGCTGGAATGCTCCCAGTGCCATGATCATAAATTCGACCCGTTTTCGATGAAGGATTACTACGGAATTTTTGCTTACTTCAATCAAACCCCGTTGGAAGTTCAGAATCGCAGCGGCAAAGGCGTGAGCTTCGATTTTTACGGTCCCAAAATGGAGCTGCCGATGAGCGCGGACAAAGAGGCCACTCGAAAAAACCTCGAAACTGAAGTCGCAGCTCTAAAAACGAAGCGGTCAACACTGACGGGTGGCTCGAAAAAGGATCGATCAGATTGGGAAAAAAGGATGTTCGCCGCCTCGAAACAGGCAGGGAAATGGGAGGTTCTTAAAATCGATTCCTTTTCCGGAACGGGGAACGAGACCTTCAAAGATCTCGGCGATGGCTCGATTTTAGTGACGGGTCCGAATCCGGATAAATCGACCTATACAATTTCTGTATCGACAAAACAGGGCGGAATTCGAGCGGTCAAGATCGAGGCGTTGACTCACGATTCGCTTCCCGCAAACGGCCCGGCGAGGGGAAATGGAAATCGTCCCAACGTCATCCTCAGCGAAGCAAGACTTGAAATCGCGGAAGCAGGTGGAAAAGCCGAGGTCGTTCAACTTTCCAGAGCGACCGCAGATTTTTCTCAAAAAGGCTGGGATGCAGCCGCTTTGATCGACAACGATTTGAAAACCGGCTGGGCAATCAGTCCCCAGTTTGGAAAAGATCACTGGATTCAGTTTCGAACCGGTAACGGCACGAAAGGAATTGGGAAATCGGATTCCGAAAATGAACTCAAGCTCACTCTGATCCAAAACTACGGTAGTCAGCGCGTGATTGGTCGGCTGCGAATTTTGGTGACGCGAGATGACCCGTCCGCTTCAGAGTTGAAGCCCGAATTGATCACATTGTTTCAAAAACCGGCGAAAAATCGGACCGCACCCGAAAAGAAGAAACTCGATGCGCTGTTCGCAGATACGAATCCCCAGCTCAAAGCCGTTGATCAAAAAATCAAACAAGCAGAAATCCGCTTGAAATCCGTTGAGCCGGATTCAACCCTGGTGATGGTCGAGTTGGAGGAAGCTCGTGAAACTCATGTGATGAAACGCGGGAACTATCTGGATAAAGGCGATCAGGTTGGCGCGGGAACGCCTGGACTCTTGCACCCAATCAATGAGTCACTTCCCGAAAACCGTTTGGGATTTGCGCAATGGCTGATGAATTCAGACAATCCGCTCGTCGCGCGCGTGACGGTAAACCGGTGGTGGGCCGAAATTTTTGGGCGGGGGATTGTCCGCACGGTTGAGGATTTTGGGACGCAATCGGAACCACCGACTCACCCTGAACTTCTTGATTGGCTGGCGGTAGAATTCGCCGAAAGCGGATGGGACATGAAAAATATCATCAAAACAATCGTGATGTCGGAGACGTATCAGCAGTCATCAGACATTTCCGAAGACGCTCTCGAAATCGATCCCGAAAATCGTCTGCTTGGGCGTGGCCCGCGATTTCGAATGAGTGCTGAAATGATTCGTGACACTGCGCTCACGGTGAGTGGATTGCTTTCTACAAAAATGCATGGACCTCCGATTATGCCGTATCAGCCCGCCGGAATGTGGCGACAAGTCGGACGAAATGAGCCGACTTGGATTGAAGCAAAGGATGAAAATCGCTGGCGACGCGGGGTGTATGTCATTTGGCGACGAGCAGCTCCTTATCCGAGTTTTGTAAATTTCGACGGCCCTGACCGAAGCGCCTGCGTTGTTCAGCGCCCGAGAACTAATACTCCGCTCCAAGCGCTAACCTTACTCAACGATCCGGTTTATACCGAAGCCGCGCTGGCTTTGGCCGATCGGATATTGCACGAACTCCCCGATGCAGAGCCTGAACAGCAGATCGAACGGGCTTTTAAAATTGTGCTCAATCGCAAACCGACGAGCGAGGAACGGGAACACGTCAAAACAATGTTAGAAGATCGCCTTGCAAAACTTCGGGCCGAGTCTGATCTCGCTGAAGAAGCGATCACCGGTGCCAGCGCCGTTTACAAACCGAAGTCAGACAAATCCAAACGAGCCGATTTGGCCGCGTGGTATTTTATCGGAAACGTCCTTCTCAATCTCGACGAAGTCGTGACGAAAGGATGATTTAGTTTAGGCAGGAATGCTCAACCAAACCGTGGTGGTTCCGTCGGCGTTGCGCAGCCCGAGCCGAATTCCCATTTGCCCTGCGAGAATCGCCGCCGTAGTAAGGCCGTTGCCTTCGTGGTCATTTCCTTTCGTGCCTTCGAATGGAGTAAACATCTTCATGATGTTTTCCGCCGGAATTGATTCACTCGAATTACGGATGAAAATGTTCACGTTGTTTCCTTCGACAGCTTCGCCCGGAGGAAATACATCGATAGCAACTTCGCCTTTGGGAGTCATTGCTCCGGCCGCCTCAGCTGCGTTCTGGGTCAATTCACGGAGAATTTCGTTGAGTCGATTTCCGTCGGCTTGAATGATCGGCAACCCTTCGGGTCGGTTGAACTGCAACCCAACGCCATGTTCGTCGCACAGTGATTTTGTAACCTGCTCAAAATACGGGAATAACGCATTCAGGTCGGTGTCTTCAATCTGAACGCGCGCACAGCCTGCCGTTGTTAAGATTCCCCTCGCCAACTCAGTCGATTGATGAGCAGACTCTTTCATCTGCTGAACATTATCGCAAACCGATTGTGAGACGTCATCGTCCATCAGAATCAAGCTCGAGAACCCTTGGACCACTCCAAGCATGTTGTTATTTTTGTGAATCAAACCCTGAAGCAATTCCTTGTAGAAATTGCGGGTCGGAGATTCATCAAGGACCAAATGGTCTGCGAAAACGAAACTTTGAGACGGGTCAATATCGGCCATGTCAGCAGCGGCTTGTAAGAGATTAATTGAGAGAAAATTGGCAATTAATTAGCATAATTAAAATACTTAGATAACCAATGCTTTAACGGCAACTGGCCTCTGAGTCAACCCGCCGAACCCGTTCAGCAGAACGAATTTCGACGGTTTTTTCACTCGTTTGGACCAAAAGTTCGCCATCCGGCCCAATTGACTTCGCCAAACCGGTAACAATCTCGCTTCCCGTATGAACCTCAACGGCCCGTCCGTTTAAAAAACTCCGTGATTCGATCGCCTGTTTTGCCGACTCAAAATTTGAAATAGAAGCCGGATAAATCGCGATCCACTCCGCCAAAATATGAGCCAGAAGGATGGAACGCGACAAAACCCGGTCCGTTTTTTCGAATAGCGAAGCGGCGATTTCACGGACATCGTCCGGAAATTCAGCGGGTCGAATATTCACGTTTAAACCCACACCCACCGCGCAAAACGATCCGGACGAATCTTGAGAGATCCGCGACTCGACCAAAATTCCGCCTAACTTACGATCCAAAAACATGAGGTCGTTGGGCCATTTCAATTCGATTTCCTGAATGCCCGGAATCGCCGATTCGATCCCGCGCGCTACCGCCAAGCCAATCAAATGAGGAATGCGCGTCCACTGATCAATCGGCTCGGTAGGACGTAGGACGATCGAAAACATCAGGTTTTTCCCCGGAGGAGATTCCCATCGATTCTCTCGGCGCCCCCGACCATTGGTCTGATGATCGGCCACAATGACGAGGCCATCCAGCTCTCCGCGACTTCCAGCCTTGGTAGCGTCGTCGTTCGTCGAAACCGTTTCTTCGCGAATTTCGAATCGGAGCCCCAGACTCGCGCTATTGCCGGCCAGTTTACGAAGCTCTGCCTGAATCACCGTTTCTGAAATGGGATCGATCATTTTGCGTGAGCTCCACTTTTTCGAATCAACAGGGTCTATTCATCGAACATACCCTATTAGTTCATAGGGCTATCTTCCGGTTCCGCTGTCGCGGTATCCTCAGACCGCTGGCAAGCCAGTTTGTCACCCTGTTGGTTCGTAGAAATTCATTTTACAGTTCAGGCACTCTTTAGATCAAGCCCCAAGTCCACGGCTGTCGCGGAATGCGTCAGCGCACCAATCGAAATGTAATCGACTCCGGTTTCAGAGATTGATTCTGCAGTTGTTAAATTTACGCCCCCGCTGGCTTCAAGCAGAACGGTTGGGGCCGATTCATCGCGCATCGTGACGGCAGAACGCAATTGCTCCAGCGTCATATTATCTAACAAAATCACATCGACCGCTTCAAGCGCGAGGAAGGTTTTCACTTGTTCGAGCGTGTCCGCTTCGAGTTCGATTTTTATTTCTGGATGAATTTCGCGCACTCCACGAATCCCTTTTTCCAGAGCACTCGCTTTGTTTTCGGCGACCAAATGATTATCTTTCACCATCACGGCATCGAACAAGCCCATTCGGTGATTGGTTCCGCCACCAGCGGCAACGGCTGCTTTCTCAAGCAATCGCCAGCCCGGAGTGGTCTTCCGCGTGTCGAGAATTTTCGCTTTGGTGTGGGAGACGAGTTCGACGAAACTACGGGTCAACGTCGAGATTCCGGAGAGCCACTGAAGAAAGTTCAGGGCGGTTCGCTCTGCTGTCAGAATCGATTGCGTCGGCCCTGAAATTTTCATGGCGCAGTCGCCGAGATCGAGGGCGGTCCCTTCACTCACGACAAAATCAATTTCGATGTTGGAATCGATTTTTTTGAAAACGCGCGTGGCAATTTCAAGTCCAGAGACAACGCAGGATTCACGGGCGTTGATCGAACCGGTTGAACGGTGATCCGCCGGAACAAAGTTCAACGACGTGACATCGCCGGCCTGATCGAGATCTTCTTCCAGCGCAAGCCCGATGAGGGTTTCGATTCGTTGATCCAATTTTGAGTCCATAAATTTTTAGTCTGTCACGGGCAACGTGACGTTTTGCTTTTTGTCAGCGGCCTTCAATCCGGCTTCCAGGATCTCCTGCGCATCCCGGCAAATTTTCATTTCGCACAACGGGAAAACCGATGCATCGAGATTCTCAATCAAATGAATAAAGTGGCTGCTGGCCGATTCCAAATCTGCCGACTGCTCAGGGACGGGAACTTCGCTTCCCTCGGGATCCTCAAGAGTTGCCTTGATCAATTTTCCGTCATGGTTTGGCTCAACCAAAAACGTTCCTTCGCTCCCGTAAATCGCAGTCGTATAGGAGGTAATTTTTCCAATCTGAGTCCAACTCGCTTCCGTCGTTGCGATCGCATTGTTGTAGTTCATCACGAGAATTGCATTGTCCTCGAGGGTTAAATCGGGTTTCAAACCGGTATTCAATTTGATCCCGGTAACGCTGTTGGGCGAACCGAGCAGCACCTGCGAAAGGGCGGCTCCGTAGCAACAATAATCCATCAGAGCACCCGCTCCATTGAGTTCAGCATCGTAGAGCCAATCGCAAAAATGCGAGCTGCAACCCAACTCGACCGGCCCTTGATGAGCAGCACGGTATTTCACCTGCCAGAGTTGACCAATGTCACCGTTCGACGCGAGTTCAATGGCATGACGAAGCTGCGACCACCACGTGAACGGCCAATTGATAACCAACCTGACATTGTTGGCTTCAGCTGCCGCCAACATTTTGTCGGCCCCCGCCAGCGTTGCTGCCATGGGTTTTTCGACCAAACAATGAAGTCCACGCTCGCAGGCAGCGATAGTGAGGTCCTCGCTCAGTTTGTTGCTTCCAAAAACATAGACGGCTGTCAGCTCTTCATTTTCGAGCAATGCTTCATGCGAATCATAGGTTTTTGCATCGGGATATTTTTCGCTGAACTGATCGAGCAACGGCTGATTGGTATCCGCTGCTGCGACGATTTTCGCATTCCTGATGCGGGACAACTCATCGACATTTCCCCACACATGATCGTGATGCAGGCCGAGAATTCCTATTCGATGAGTCATATTTTTTAGACAGAGGTTGATGCTTCAGGCTGACAACCCGCTCCGCTTAAGAAGCGCATTTAGGTCTGGATCACGCCCCATAAAATCGCGGAACAAATCGGCAGCCGCTTGAGAATTTCCGCGGCTGAGAATTTTCTCACGAAACTCACGGCCGACCTCGGGCGAAATCACTCCAGCGTCCGCAAATTTTGTGAACGCATCCGCATCAAGCACTTCGGCCCATTTGTAGGAATAATAGCCAGCGGCGTATCCGGTTGGGCTGGAAAACAGGTGACCGAATCGGCGCGCCATCGAAGGCGGACGAATTTCGAGATCCATCATATACCCTTCGAGAAGCCCCTGAACCAACGAATCCAATTCAGAACCTTCCGGCTCCGAGTGATGATTCACGTGCAATTCCAAATCCATCTTTCCAAGCGAAAGCTGACGCATCTGGGCCATGCCGGACTGGTAGTTGCGGGCGGCAATCATTTTGTCGAACAGCTCATCCGGAATTTTTTCACCGGTTTCGAAATGCTTCGCAAAGAAATCCAAACCAACTCGCGACCAACAAAAATTCTCCATGATCTGGGAAGGAAGCTCTACAAAATCCCACACTACGTTCACTCCGTTGAGCGATTTGATTTCGACCTCGCCCAGCAAATGATGAAGGAGATGACCGAATTCGTGGAAAACGGTTTCAACTTCGCTATGCGTCAGCAAAGCCGGCTTGTCTTTCGACGAAGGTGTCATGTTTCCGCAAATTAATCCGAGATGAGGCTTACGATCTCCGCCTTTGACGGGTGGTTTTCCAGTCCGTAAATAATTCATCCATGCGCCGGGCCGCTTCGAATCTCGCGGATGCCAATCGGCATAAAACGAACCGAGATGGTCGCCTGATTTTTCGTCATGGAGCGTGTAATATTTCACCTCAGGATGCCAGACTTCGAAGCCAGCGTCGTCGCTTGCAGGACCTTTTCCAGGCTCAACAAAAACCGATTTTTTCTCTTCCACTTTGAAGCCAAAAACCTGTTCGGTTAAACGGAACATGCCCTCAAGAACGCCATCGATCGGGAAGTAGGGACGGGTCTCTTCTTCATCAAAATCGTATTTTGCTTTACGCTGTTTTTCAGACCAGTAAGCGACGTCCCAGGGATTGAGACGCTTGTCTTTATTTCCCGTTTGCTCAGCAACAAACGCTTCGAGTTCTTCAATGTCTTTTCGGAAAAACGGTTTCGTTTTTTCGTGCAGGTCTTCAACAAAATCCAAGGCCGCGGCACCGTTTTTCGCCATACGCCGATTCAGCACCTGATCCGCGAAATCTTTCTTCCCGAGAATTCCGGCCATATCCTGGCGAAGCGATAGAATTTTCCAAATCAAGTCGGTGTTATCAAAATCCCCGCCCTTGCCGACGGTGCAGGACCCTTCCCAGACTTCTTTGCGAAGCGTTTCGTCATCCGCGTGTTCTAAAACAGGGAAATACACAGGCTGTTTCAAGGTGACACGCCAGACCGGTTTTTCGGTCCCGAGATCTTTTTCTCGGGCTTCGCTGAGCAACACCGCTTTTGATGTTGGCGGAAGCCCCGCGAGACGCGATTCATCTTCGATGATCAGTTCCCATGCGTTCATGGAATCCAACACGTTTTCGGAAAACTTCTGTGTCAGCGTCGCCAACACCGCCTGAACTTCTTCGAGGCGGGATTTTTCTTCCGGCGGGAGATCCGCTCCGTTTTCAGTGAAATCGAGAATTGTTTCTTCGAGAAGCCGCTTTTTAGCTCCGGTTAATGACTTGGCTTCATCCGTTTGAGAATACGCTTTCACTCGACTCCACAATCCGTCGTTGAGGGTGACCCGTGATGAAAACTCCGTAACCGCCGGCAACATTTTGTTGTAGGCCTCCCGCTGTGCTTCCGAATTTCGAACGGAGTCGAGATGGGAAAGCGCGCCCCATCCACGATCCAAAGACTCGGACGCTTTCTCAAGCGCCATCAGCGTGTTTTCAAAAGTCAGTTCCGACTCACCGTCCCAGTTTGCGAGGTCATCGATATTTTTCTGGGAAATCTCTAACGCTTTGGAAATATTCGATTCAATTTCTTCAGGAACAAGAAGTGACCAACGAATGTGAAATGACTCGTCGAGAAAGGGTTCGGCAGGGGTGGCAACAGCTGACATGGCGGCCAATTTACCCCATCGTTTTTAGGTCGCTACGGATTCTTTGTCTCGAAAATGTCATTCGCCCAGATTCGCAGGGTTTCTGAGGTCTGTTTGCGATGGGTTAGAAGGAAAAAGTGATCCGCTCCGGAGATCGTCTCGATTTCAAAATCGGAGCCTCGAAGATGATTCGTCGTTCGGTGCAGGGTTCCATTTTTCACAAACGGCTCGGCTAAACCGCACAGAATCCGAATGGGTCCGTTGGATTTTAGTGTCTTCGATTGTGGATAAGCTGCGAGACAGATGAACCCCGAATAGTTTGATTCGGTTTCCGAATAGATCCGAAAACTAGAAAAACCCCCGGCCGACAACCCGATCAGCAACGGAGGCTTCTCGAATTGAATCGAAGCCAGCTCGGTTATTTCAGCAGCGCTTTGAATCGATTCGTCGACATAATCGGAAGAAATTCCGCCACCGGAGATTCCGAACGCCGGAGCAATGACAACGGATTCAGGGAATGTCTGAATAATTGGTGACAGCAGCGGAAGAATACTCCCGCCATACCCATGAATAAAAACGATCCGTCGAGTTTCAGGCTCTATGTTTTCGGGAAGGTAAATCGTTGCCAAGCCATGGTCAGGTTTTGCAACCGAATAGCAATAACTGAGCACTGACGGTGCTTTTGCAAAGACTGGATTGTCGTTCAAAGACTTTGAATATTCAGAAAGCTCGTTGGCGAGGGATTCCGCTTTTTCCGGAGAAAGCCCTAACGCCATTGCCGCCATTCCGCCTCCCGCTTCGAACAATTCGAGCTCTGCAGGCCCGGATTTTAGCGCGAATTGGACCATCGGGAGCAACTTTCGCTTACTTTGAGGCAAGTCTTCCGGATCTGCTGCCAGCTTCGACTTCCACGAAATTTGCTGAATCCTGCCGGTTACCGATGGAATTTCGCCTTTTCCGCAGCTGCAAACCGCGAAGCTCAATGATATTACCCAGACTACAAAAACCGATTTCACCCAGTGGTTATATCAAAACCTAGGCTTTTCGTCTCCACAAACTTGTCTGCGCCGTGCTCAGTTGCAGCTTACGAACATGCTCGCGAATCAAAAACGGCAGCTCCCGAACTTCGATCAATTCAAACTCATTACCAATGTGTTCGATGATGAAATCGATCGTTTTACCGCCCGGTTGGTTCTCCCGAGGTGTGAATTCCTCCAACCAGGTGCATGGAGTCGCCATGATTAGTTGGCCTCCTGGTTTTACCAGATCCGGCAATCGATTAAGAAAATCCGCGGGTCGTGGAAGGCGACACAACAGGTTCGCGGCATGAACGATATCGAAACTTCCAAGATCAGGACGCAGATTCATCGCATCCCCTTGCTCAAACGAAACCCGTTCTGGATTAGAATTCTCGGGAAGCGCAACCTCAAGAAAATCGCCAAGGTGCGCTTCAGAGAAACGTGAATAGGAAACGGACTCCTCCTTTCGGATTGCTTCAGCGACATCGATAAAGCTCTGCGAAAAATCGATTCCGATGACCGATTCTGCAGACTTTGAGAATTCGAAACTGGATCGTCCTACGGCACAGCCGATGTCTAAAACGCGGGCATCATTTCCTACCGACTTCGACATTTCAGTCGTTGCGCAGGGAAAGTGGAAGGCACCTTCTGGAATTCCACCTGGATCAAATCCAAGACCATCAAGGATCTCAGGCTTTGAACCGTAATGGAACAGCAGATAAATACTCCGAAGTGAATCGCTTTCGTAGCTCATAGAATGAGGAACGAATCAAGCCTATTGCTTCGCCGAAGCAACAGAGTTCGATCATCAATCCCCCATTTTCTTCCGGCGCTTTTTGGCGAGCGCCAACGCTTCTTTATCTCCATATCTGGAAATAGAAAACTTCGCGGTCCGGCGCTTATCGTCATCGTCAAGCCAGGCAGCTTGCCAATACTCGTAAGACTTGCCTTTTTGCGATTGTGAAACCACGTGGGTTACACCGACAACACCACTTTTTTTGATGCGCCGTTTCTTTCGAGAAGCCGCTTCTTGTTTATATTTAGGTAATTTGGAAACCAAATCATCTCGATGTAATTTTGCACCTTTCAGCGCTTTCGCTTTTCCGCCCGAGGATTTATCCGGGAAGTATTTTTGCTTCGTTTTTCCTTTGTGGGTGATCCGAACATAAAAACCGTGATTTTTTTTCTCAGGTTGGTCAATGCGCGTGATCCCATAAGTTGGTCGTGAGGCCATATTTTAATTAGGAGTCTTGGTTTCGAAAGAGAGGGGTGAGTGGACGGAGGCGATCTTAAAGAAATGTCGCACTTCGAACAAGGTCAAAAAACACGAATACGTTCCCTAAAAACCCGCAATCGCGTAACCCTTAATCAAAAAAAAACCAAAACGAGAAGCTTTTCTAACTTCCAGACTGCGATTGCCTAACCCCCTCGTATAAAACGATTCCTACAGAAGTCGCCAAATTCAAACTGCGACCGGCAGTTTGAGGAATAGTCAGGCGCTGGCTCTTATTTTTCTGCAATAATGACTCCGGCAAACCTCTTGTCTCGGAACCAAAAACTAAACAGTCTCCCTCAGCGAATTCTGCCAGCCAGTACGCCCGCTCGGTTTTCGTGGTGAGGAAATAGAAGGATGCCGCAGGAGTTTTCTCCTCAAAATCAACTCGGAGACTTTCAAAGTCATCCCATCTCTGAACATTGAGTTCCGGCCAATAATCCAGGCCAGCCCTACGAAGCGATTTGTCATCCAACGAAAACCCCAGGGGCCCCACAAGATGAAGGGTGGAGCCGGTTGCGAGACACAATCTACCAATATTTCCCGTGTTCGGGGGAATCTCCGGCTCGATTAGGACAATGTTGAACATGTCGTCAACCTGCCATCAAATGGATACAAAAAACCGACAATCTGCCGAAAAAAGCAGAATTGCCGGACAGTTGATGGAATCGGGTAATCGCGAATTGAATCAGGCTTCAGCCAGATCAACATTAACGCGACGTCCATCACGGTCGAAGCGCACATTGCCTTCGACGAGTGAGAAAATCGTGTAATCGCGGCCAAGACCGACATTTACGCCGGGCTGCCACTTAGTGCCGCACTGACGAATGATGATGTTTCCTGCGATAACGCTTTCGCCACCGAACTTTTTAACTCCGCGACGCTTGCTGTTACTATCGCGGCCGTTCTTAACGCTACCTTGTCCCTTTTTGTGAGCCATGACGGGTGTTGAGTAAAAACTTAAAAATTGAATTAAACGGACTGAATCTCGAGGCGCGTAAGATGGCGACGATGTCCTTTGGTTTTGTGAAAGCCTTTGCGACGCTTAAATTTGAAAGCGATCACCTTTTTGGCGCGGAACTGGTCCACAACCTTAGCCGTGACAGATGCGCCATCGATCAGCGGAGTTCCAACGTTGACGCTGTCACCCTCACCGGACATCAGCACCTCGTCCAAAGTCACCGTATCACCGACTTCCGCGTTGAGTTTCTCAACGTTGATTTTGTCGCCTTTTTCAACACGGTATTGTTTCCCGCCTGTTTTAATTACTGCGTAAGCCATCTTATTAAAGTGGTTCAAATCCCTCCAATCTGGAGGGCGGGGAAAATGCCATCACTCCCCCCTTCCATCAAGCTGTATTTTAAAAATATTCGCCTTCACGAACAGACCCTATTGATTCATCGATTCAATAGGGTCTGTTCGTAAAAACTATGGAAAATACCGGGAACAGGACTCGAACCTGCACGCATCTCTGCACTTGAACCTAAATCAAGCGTGTCTACCAATTTCACCATCCCGGCTTCTTCGTTCCGTCGAAAAGATGGACTCAGTTTTAAATTTCGCAATCGTCGGCCTAAAAGAATCAAATTTTGACCCAGCCGTTCACGCTGCCTTGTCTGCTTTTTTCCCAGAATCAGGATTTTCTGAATCTGGCTTCGTCGGCGGATCGACGGCTTTCTTGGCCGGTTTCTCTTCAGCAGGTCGTTCCACTGGCGGTTCGCCCTCTTGATATTCTTTGAGCCGCTTTACGAATTCCTCTTTACGGTCTTTTTCCAGAACGACGGCTTTCTCCATGAACTCGACGGCTTCTTTTTTGTAGCCAGCCATCCAGTGAGCCTGAGCGATGTGATCAAAAATCACTCCATCTGGATCCGAAACTTGCCCGCCCTCTGCAATGACCTGCTCGCGCTCCAATTCCATCATTTCCTGAGCTTTTAAAAGCGTTTTACGGGCTTCCTCAAATTTTTCTTTTTTGAAGTAATACCACCCCAGTGAATCAGTGATCGCTCCGGACGTGGGGTCCAACTCCAGTGCGGTTTTAATCAACTCGCCACCCTCATCAATGTTCATGTCATTTTCTACCCAGGTGTACCCGAGGTAATTGTAGACGAGTGCAACAAAGCCATCCGACGGAGGATCGTTCGGATCACGCTTGCCGATGAGTTCGATGGCTTTCCGAAACTGAACGGCACATTTTTCGATATCGCCGACACGCTCATAAACCACTCCGAATCGATAATAAAAAATTTCGCTGAGCAGCTCCGGCTGTGACTGTGTCGCCAACTTGATGGTCCGATTCATCGGTGCGACCGCATCTTTCCACCTTTCTGCATCCATGTAGGTTTCAGCGATTTCCAAGGGAAACTGAGGGGACTCCGGAAACAAATACGCCCCTTCTTCCAGGACATCGATTGCCTGATCAATCTTTTCTGCCCAGGCATAGAGTTTTCCCGTCTGGATGTATTCGCCTGCAGTTCCCTTGCCTGCCAGCAGCGCGCGTCTGAAATATTGAGCCGACTCAAGTAAATCCGAGTCTTCAGGATCCGGCTCTCTCAGCCCGGCGGCCTGAGCCGTTTTGCTCATTCGCGCAAAATAGATGCGACCGAGTTCTCGATTGGTATCAGCATCCTGTGGATCAATCTCAACAATCCCCTTCAGGGCATCGATCGCTTTTTCTTCATTTCCCTGAGCCACAAAGACCGCAACGAGCTTTCTTCGAACATCCAGCCGATCTGGATTTTTCTCGATGATGTCCTCGAAAATTTCCTGAGCCCGCTTTTGCTGATTCGATTTCCGGTAATAATCACCCACCGCCTCAGCAACGCGGACATCCTTCCCTGCTCGCTTAAGTGCCTTTTCGTAAATATCGTTTACCAACACAGGCACCTTCGTTCCTGAACTCCGAGTTGGCCAAGTGCGTTTCGCCAACTCCCCAAGTCTCAACCAAAATCGAGGATCCGAATTCTCCCGTGCAGTTGCGCGGTCCATCACCTTTCGCGCTTCAGTCGGCTGCCCTTCGATCAAATGCCGACGAACCAGGTTTTCATAAACCTCCGGTTCGTCAGGAAATTTTTCGACTGCTTCATTCGCCAACTTCAGGGATCGCTCTCGATCGTCTTCGTTATCGGAGAAGTAGGTGTAGAGAAATTCCGAAAGCACGATGTAAGCCCGCGCCTTGTTGGGATTCAGTTTTAAAGCACGCTCAAGAAGTTCGAGCGAGGTATCCGTCCTGCCAGTGCGCGCAAGGAGGTTTGCAGTCTTCCGTGCGAGCATGATCTCATTGGGCTGCAATTCGAGAACTTTCTCGTAGGATTTAATCGCAGCGCCTTGGTCACCATTTTTTTCGAGCATCCGCCCGATCGAATAGTGTGCCAACGCCTCAGCTTTGTGACGACTGTCGTCAGTCAGCTTTAAATCATCAGTTGGCTCGAAATAGCGGTCGACATAGATTTCAGCGAAATCGTCGAGACCGAGTGCTTCGAGCTTCGGCTCCTTGCTTTGTCCCATCGAAAATGTCGACAGGAAAAAAGAAAACAGGAGGCCGAATTGAACTGCAAATTTTGGAGAGAAGCCGCCAAGAGAAAAAAGAAGGCCTTTGAGAAGGTAAGCTCTTTGTTTCAACGCGATCATTCCATGAAAATAGTCAATTAGCTCTTGTAACGCAAACGCTTCTTGTGGCGGTTAGCCTTCATGCGCTTGCGTCGCTTGTGCTGATTGATCTTAGTTTTCCGCCGTTTTTTTAGGGAACCCATAGAAGAATAAGTGTTGCGTCGTTTTTAGTTAAGTAAGTTTTGTGAACAGGGGTCACGAAGCCTGAGATTTGATCAATCGACCAATTTATTGAGTGGATACTCAATAATTCCCTCGGCTCCGAGAGCTTTCAGACTAGGGATCAACTCCCGCGCCTGCCGTTCGTCCGTCACGGTTTCCACCGCCACCCAGCCATCTTGAGTCAATTTAGACACAGTCGGCTGACGTAACGAGGGTAAGCAATCGAGCACAGATTGCAACTGGTTTTCAGGGAGGTTCATTTTCAAACCCACCATGTCGCGGGCTTTCAAAGCCCCCTGCAGCAATACTGCTAAACGCTCAATTTTTTCACGCTTCCAATCATCCGCCCACGATTCGTGTTTTACGATCAGTTGTGGATAACTTTCCATCAGCTCATCGACGATCCGAAGATTATTGGCACGCAAAGAAGAACCGGTTTCGGTGATGTCGACAATCGCATCGACCAACTCCGGAACTTTCACCTCTGTGGCGCCCCAGCTGAATTCGACTTCAGCTTTCACTCCGTGTTTTTCGAGGTATTTTTCGACAACTCCCGTCGCTTCAGCTGCAATTCGTTTACCTTCAAGGTCTTTAACCGATTGAATAGGCGAATCATTTGGCACGACTAATACCCATCGCGTCGGCTTCGAGGTCGCTTTACTGTATTTTAGATCGCAAACAGCATGAACATCGGCGCCGTTTTCGACAACCCAATCCAATCCGGTGATTCCACAATCGAGGAATCCGTGATCGACATAACGGGCGATTTCTTGAGCGCGCAGTAACCGAATCTCGATCTCCGGGTCATCAATCGTCGGACGATATGAGCGCGATGCACCATGAATGTTGTAGCCGGCCTTTTCAAAAAGATCGAAGGTCGGTTCTGAAAGGCTTCCTTTGGGCAAGCCAATTCGAATCACTTTTTTGTCTGTCTGGTCTGACATTGTAAAATTTTGCGTTTCTGAGGGCGGGTAAAATGCGTCCAATTTTAAAACTGTCACGCGATTATTCCTCAGACTCGAAATCACGCCGATTTCGGAGACGTTTGCGACCAACCTCGAACTTCTTACGATGCTTCAAACTCTGGCTCGTAGCCCGCTTTCGCCATAGCCGAAACGACGATGACTTGAGCGATTTTCTCATAAAACGGATCACGTCCCCCTCCGTTTTCCCCGTTCGCTCTTTGATTTCTTCAAAGGTAATCCGATCCGCCCACGCCGCCCAAATGATCCAATCCGGATCCGTAAACTTCGGCTCAGGGTTTTTGACACGGGTTTGGGGCTGGTTCGATTTTCTGCTCACCAAATACCCTACGACCCTCAAATACTGAAAGGACTCAATTTAGGAAAACAGGTTCAACTGAGGATCAGATTCGAGCTCAGGTCCTTTTTCAACCTCTTCGTCTTTATTCCCAGCATGCGTCGCTGCCTTTTTCTTCGCCGCGCTTTTCTTCTTGAGAGTCGGTTTCGAAATCGGTCCCGCCTCCTTCAAGCCGCTCGCTTCTTCGCCAGCCTCAAGCTTCTCCAAAATCTCTTTCGCCCGCGAAATTACGCTTTCCGGCAATCCCGCAAGCCGCGCGACCTGAATTCCGTAACTTCGGTCAGCCGCGCCAGGCACGATTTGGCGGAGGAAAATGATCTGATCGTTCCATTCGCGAACGGCCACGTTGTAGTTTTTCACTGCCGAGCGTGACGTCGCTAAGTCAGTAAGCTCGTGATAATGCGTGGCAAAAAGAGTCCGCGCTCCGATTTCGTCATGCAAATGCTCGGCCACACTCCAGGCGATTGCAAGTCCGTCGTAGGTTGACGTTCCCCGCCCGATTTCGTCGAGAATCACCAAGCTCTGGTCCGTTGCGGCATTGGCAATCACCGCCGTTTCCGTCATTTCGACCATGAACGTTGATTGCCCTTTCGCAAGATCATCACTCGCTCCAACGCGGGTGAAAATTCGATCTACCAGCCCGATTTCAGCCGATTCCGCGGGAACAAAGCTGCCGATCTGAGCCATCAGCGTGATCAGCGCCACTTGGCGAATGTAAGTCGATTTACCCGCCATGTTCGGACCGGTGATCAAAATTACGCGGCTTTCTTCCGGCTCCAAAATCGTGTCGTTCGGGACAAATTTTTCGTCACCGATATTTTGATCCAACACCGGATGCCGACCCGCTTTCACATACAAATTGCGAGACCCATTCAGCACAGGTCGGCAATAATTATAAAGCCGCGCGGTCTCGGCAAGTCCCTGAAGCAAATCCAGTTCTGCAATTGCTCCTGCAGTCATTTGAATCGCTTCCAAATGCTCCAACACCGTTTCGCGCAGATTCAAAAACTCTTCGTATTCCAGCGACTTCAAGCGCTCATCTGCTCCGAGAATTTTATTCTCCACTTCTTTCAGCTCCGGCGTGATGTAGCGCTCGGCATTCGCCATCGTCTGCTTCCGCGTATAATCCTCGGGCACCCGATCCAAATTCGTTTTTGTGATCTCGATGAAATAGCCGAACACCGCGTTGTATTTCACTTTCAGCGACGGAATCCCCGAACGCTTCTGCTCACGAATCTGCAATTCGGCAATCCATTGGCGCCCCTCAGTTGTCGCCGCGCGAAGTTCATCGATTCCCTCGGTATAGCCATCGGCAAAAATCCCACCATCCTTGAGTTGAGCCGGCGGTTCTTCCGCGATTGCTTTTTGTAAAAGCTCGACCAGTTTCGTAAAACCTCCCAAACGCTCCAACAACCCTCGCCCCAGCGTAATTTCGCCCAGCGCCGAAACGTGATTTTTCACATCCGGCACGCGTTGCAACGAACCTTCCAGCGCCTTCATATCACGCGCATTTCCCGAGCCCTGGCTCAATCGACTTAGCGTCCGTTCGATATCGCGAATTTCTTTTAACGAATCCTGCAACTGATTCAACACAAACGGCTGGTGAATCATCGTCTCAATAAAATCCTGCCGCGCAATCAGCGTATCGAGATCACGAATCGGATGCAGCACCCAGTCCCGCAACTTCCGCGCTCCCATCGGCGTCAGGGTGCGGTCAATCGACCCGAGTAGTGAATGTTTCACGCCACCCGAACGACTTGTCACCAAATCCAAATTTGCTTGACTCGCCGCATCGATCAGCACGAAATTCTCAGTCTGATACGCCTGCATGCTCCGCACATGAGCAATGCTCCGGCGCAGCTGAGTCTCCAAATAATGCAAAATCGCACCCGCCGCGCACACCGCCGGCATCAGATCCGCACAACCAAATCCATCAAGTGACTGCACTTTGAAATGCTGCTTCAGGGAATATTCCGCCTGATCGAGAAGAAACGTAAACCCATCCAATTCCTGCGCATTTGTAAGCACATCGAACGCCTCCGGTTGCTCATCCGAATACAGCAACTCGCTCGGACGAATCCGCGCCAATTCATCCAGCAACGATTCATGATCTGAAAATTCCGTCAGTTTAAATTCGCCCGTGGTGTGCTCCACATACGCCAAACCGATCCTGCCTTTTGACTGAAACACCGCTGCGAGATAATTCGATCGATCCGCATCGAGCAGATTCATATTATCGATCGTGCTCGCCGAAATGATCTGTTTGATCTCCCGCTCAACGATTTTTCCCGGTTGCGGCTCCGTTGTTTGTTCCGCAATCGCCACCCGTTTCCCCGCCTTAATCAGCTTCGCGATGTAACCTTCAGCCGCATGATGGGGCACCCCGCACATCGGAATCCCGCCGCGTTTTGTCAGCGCCACATTCATGAGAGGCGCCGCTGTCTGCGCATCCTCCAGGAACATTTCATAAAAATCCCCAAGCCGATACAGCAGCAAGACATCATCCGGCAACGAACGCCGAATCGTCTGAAACTGTTGCATCATGGGCGTCAATTTGCCCGACGAAGATTTGCCTGCCATATCGCCACGAATCAACAGGGTTTGATCGATGAATCAACAGGGTTTGATCGAAATTTCACAAAAGCTGCGCAAGATCGGTAATCACCCAATCCGGCGTTGCATCGAATTCGGGGTGCAATCGCAGGCTGCGTTGATCACCGGCAAATAGCGCGGTTTGAAAACCTTCCAAGCCGGCTGGCCAGATGTCTTTTTTCATGTCGTTGCCAACATAGAGCGTTTCGCTCGGCTGGATTCCCTGAGCTTTGAGATTGGTCGCGAGCTTTTGATACAATGCCCGCGACGGCTTCCCTTCGAGTTCTTCGTTGGAGAAAACCATCAACTCCGGATCAAAGCCGAGTTCTTCCAATTCGCCACCGAGAAACGCCGGAAACAGATGCCGCGTATAAAATTGAGCATTCGAAACAATCCCCAGTTTCAGGCCGCGCTCGCGAAGCGCTTCTATAACCTCTCCGCAATTCGGCATCGGCCAGACGGGATTGGCGTGAACTTCGTATTTAACGGCGATCGCTTCGACGTCTTCAGTTTGGCCGATCAAATCTCTCCACACATCGCGAATTTCGACTTCGGGGAATTCTTTGTCGGATCGCGATTGATGTTCGGCAATCAACTCGTGATAGCGAGTCGCCGCGTTCGGATCAGAAACTCCCGCTGCTTCCATCGCGGTTTGCAAGGCGTTTTCCTGAACGAGAGAAATATCGCCAGCCGCTGAAATCATCAGCGTTCCGTAGATATCGAAAACAACCGCACGGATTCCATCGAGCGATTTTAAAACCGGCTCAACGCCAGTTGGCTTTGGTTCGAGCGGCTTTGAATGGTGGCGAATGATTTCGATCATGTTCGCAAAAGGTTAAAACGTGCCGGATCGAGGAACGAATCGAGCAAGATATCGGGGCCGGGATTTTGAATGTCCCCGATCTGTGAACTCCCGACATTCTGATACAACAAGTCCAATTTTTCGCCGTACGACGCAACACTGTAGGCCTGCTGAACGGCTCCCCTTTGATCGGAAATCATTTCAGGCGAACAGGGTTCGATCGAAGGCGGCTCGATGCCTTTCGGATTTTCGAGAATGGTTGTTTGGAAGGATTCGCTGAGTCGGCCGAAATCGATTTTTCCATCGCGCATCATCGATTCGAGCCCGGTTTCGACGGCGTTTACTGGCATTTGGCGACCGTAAGCGGTGTAGGATTGTTCGAGTTTGTTTCCGATTTCTGTTTTCAATTCGGAAAGCGAAATTAAATCGATCGGGACCCAGAATTCGCTGTAGAGATGATTTAAATTCACCGGGAAATCCGCAGTGATATCGATCAAATCGCGGCCGACGACGGATTTTCCTGAGAGCCAGGGTTCGAGAAAGGCGAGCCCAAATCCTTCGGCAATACTTGTAGTGATCATGGCATCAGACCATCCGACGAGATCGGAAAAAGCGTGACCATGGTCGCCGAGTTTTACCGGGAGGTTCAGGTTTTGTGCGACAGATTTCCAGTGATTGTGAATCGCTTTCCACTCAGGGTTTTCCGGCGCAAGTGACGTCGCAAATTCTGCGTCGTCTCGGTGGAAGTGGGCGTGCAGCAAAAACTCGCCGATGTTTTTCCGACGAATCCCGCGCACGGGATACAGGTAGAACTTCTTCCCCAGCGCGAACGGTCGATCAGCGGGAGTGGTTTCCAATTTGAATCCTGAAACCGCATTGGGAAGCATCGAAAGCCGCTCTTTGGCGAACCCGCGCGTCCAGAGAAGTTGGAAGTCACGCCGATTGATCGTTGCGTAATGAATCTGCAGAGCCTGCGGCCAGAGCTGGGTTCGGGGATCGTATTTCAGCTGCCGCGCGAAATTTCCGGACCGCCCGTCTTCCGCAAAATCGTGCGCCTGCAACAAAACCGGGGCTTCGCGGGCGAGTTCAGCAACGACCTGCGGCATCAGCACATTTTTCCCCAGCGCGTGATTGTGAAAATGCCAGACATCGGGATTCCCCGCGCGAATTCGCAATTCTTGAGCGAGCGCAGTGGCTTCGGAGGCTGAACCGGACTTTCGATAACCAAGACCTTCGATGACCTCGACGTTGGGAATTTTCTCCGCAATTTCCGGCGGCGGCGCTTCCCCCGCGAACACCACGATTTCGTGACCGGAACTTTTTAGCGATTCAATTGCCGATGCGATCACTTGCGTCACGCCGCCACGGCGAAGGTGATAGTGCGTGATGGCGATTTTCATAAGCGTCGAAAATCACTCCAATCCCCGGCTTTTCCGATACTCTTCAATCTCGATCATCGGTGGCCGTTCTTCCTCAATGATTTCTTTGAGAACCTGTTCGTAACTCTCGCCTTTGGCCTGGAACTGCCGGTAAATGTTGGCGAGCTCGGGCAGGCGATCGACCATGCCATTACTTTCGAGTCGGCTGAGAAAACTCTGCAGAATACCGAACGACATCTTGCCGAGATCGTTGGTCGTTTGATTTCGATGAACGCGGATATCAAGATCGGTTTGGGCAAACGCTTCGAGGCCGTATTCCTGCCACACATCAATGAGGTGGCTGGTCTCAACACCGTAGCCAATCGGGAAGGGAAGCTTTTCGAGGACCTCGCGGCGAACCGCGTACTCGCCGGACAGCGGCTGGATCATCGCGGTGAGCTCGGGAAAGAAAAGCGAGAACAATGGGCGGACTAAAATCTCAGTGACGCGGCCTCCCCCGCTCGGGCGGATGCCTTCGGAATACGCCAGCGGTCGATCGTAAAAAGCCTTGGTGTAATGGACTTCGTCGCGATAAATCAGCGGAGCGACCAGCCCGGTGACGAAGCGCTTGTTGATGTTGCGAATGTCGGCATCGACGTAACAAATGATATCGCCTTTTAGCTGATGAATCGCTTTCCAGAGGTTCTCGCCTTTGCCGGGTCGAAATCCCTGCTCGGGTAAAATATCGGCCGAAAGGTAAGTTTCTGCTCCAAAACTCGCCGCCACTTCGAGCGTGTTATCGCTCGAGCCGGAGTCGATCACCGCGATTTCATCAACCAGCGGATACGTGTCCATCAGCTCGCTTTTGAGAAGGATGATGACTTTCCCGATCGTTTTCTCCTCGTTCAGCGTCGGGATGCAGAGGCTGATCTTGAGGCCTTTACGCTCCTTCTCCGCCACAAGATCTTTGATCTCCCAGAACTTGCCGTGGCGGTAGGTGTTGGTCTCCAGCCAACGATTGATCTTGTCACTCGTTGCTTGCATCGTGGGAGAAATTTAAAGTTTCATCATCGGCGCCATCGATGAATTGCAGGATCGAAACAATCTGGGCGAGCCCCGTAAAAATCGGATCGATCTCGATCGTTTCGTTTTCGGTGTGACGATTTTTTCCGCGGGTGATCCCCAGCGTCAGCGCGGGAATACGGCGATCGAGCAGCGCGGAAAGCTCCGAAACACTCGGTCCGACACATGGCTCCACATTAAGTTTCTTCAAAATCTGACGCGCCGAATTCACCAGCGGATGACCCTCGCGGATCTCCCCGGGCGTTCGTTTTGCGAGAACATCGAGAACACATTTCGCGTCACAGTGCGCATCCGTCGCCTCGACAATTTCTTTAATCCGGCGATGAATCCTCGACACATTTTCCGCGTCTTCACTGCGGATTTCAAATTTCAGAATCCCTCGCCTCGGCGGCTCATTGTAGCCTGCCCCGGCCTCGATCGAGCCGAGCAACACCTCCGTATTCAGCTCGGCCAGCGTTTTGATTTCGAGAATGCGCGTAACGATCGTGGCGAGAATCCCAATCACTCCACACGGCCCCGTGTCGTCGCTTTTCACGATGATTTCGCCGCGCAGCATTCCCGTGCTCGAAAAACTGAGACGCCCGAGTTCAATCCCTTCCAGGCAAATTCCCGCTGCGATCTGTGGTTTCGCGTGTTCTAGAAAATACCGAATCCCCGCCAAATCCCCTCCCCCAAAACTCTTCGTCGTCCCTACCAGAAGCAAATCGGCCTTCAACTTGATGCCGAGTTCCTTCAACACTTTCGGCAGTGAAATCAACGCCCCGACGCCCACACTGTTATCCGCAATTCCCCGCCCGACGATCTCCTTTGCCCCGACATCAGCCGTGTGATTCGTATCCGCCGGCCAAATTTTATCCGTGTGCGCGACCACCAAAATCGTTCGCCGATCTTCCATGTCCCCATCCTGACTCCCCAGCAGGAGGCCCGCCGCGTTACCCGCTTCATCAATCGAAATATTCGTGAGTTCTAATTCCTTAAAACGGTTCGTAATAAACGCCGCGAGTGCCTCCTCGCCAAAGGTGGGCGAGGGCGTCTCTGCGGAAGTGATAATATTCCCCAGCACGATCTCCCGAACAGCGGCGAGGTCGGTAGGGCTGGCAATATGTGGTGTGGAATCAGGCACGTCGGCGAGAACTTAGCCGCATAAGTCCGGCGGATGCGACCTGAAATTTTCGCAATCCCACCAAAACCAATCAGAGAGCGGCGGGAAATAAAACTCCCACCTCCGTCCATTGCTGCGGAGCCGGTTTCAAAAGCCCTGAGCTCCATCAAATCGCATCATTAGTCATTTCTAATTTTGCATGACGCAATTCATCAAAATAAATACAAATTTCTAAATGTCCCGCTGGACCAAGCGATGAAAGATGACTTCGGATGCCATCAGCCTTCAAATGCCGCTTTGAATTCGGTCATGGTCATCCCTTTCGATGGATCACTCTCCAACTCGGCGTCGCGTCACAGGGCTTCGGCAACTCCCTTGTCTTCATCATACAACACTGAAGGCAACGAACACAGGAGAACTGAAGCGAGTTGCGCCCGCTCATCCTCTGGAAGTGCCATCGCGGTCTTCTCAATGTCTACGAGGGTTGTCATGGGTGCAGTTTATCTCAGATCGTGAATTTCTGCAATCGTGGGGATTCCCAAACATTTCCCCCTGCAACCGGAACAAATCCTGCGACAGTCGCGCTCAACTGATGAATTTTGGATTTGTATCAACTCGCTTTGCGGGAACGGACGGGGTTTCGCTGGAAGCTGCGAAATGGGCGGAGGTGCTATGGAAAGAAGGCCATGTGTCGCACTGGTTTTCAGGTGAAAGTGATCGGCAGCCGGTGATTTCGATGGTGGTGCCGGAAGCGTATTTCGGGCATGAATCAATTTTGGAAATCGATGCGGAGATTTGGGAAACGGAAACGCGGTCTCGCGAGGTGACGGGGCGGATTCATGAGCTGACGGCGCTTTTGAAGGCGGCGCTGTACGATTTTGCGGAGCAATTTTCGATCGATGTGCTGATTCCGCAAAATGCGCTGACGATTCCGATGAATATTCCGTTGGGCTTGGCGATCACGGAATTTTTGGCGGAGACGGGCATGCCGTGTATCGCGCATCATCACGATTTTTTCTGGGAGCGCTCTCGATTTTCGAACTCGGGGGAGAAGGATTTTCTGGACGCGGCTTTTCCACCAAGTCTGCCGAACATGCAGCATGTGGTGATCAATTCGCATGCGCAGACGGAGATTTCGCGCCGGAAAGGAGTCACGGCGACGCTGATTCCGAACGTGTTTAATTTCGAAGATCCTGCGCCGGGGATTGATGACTACAACGCGGATTTCAAAAAGGAAATTGGTCTCGCTGAAGACGACATTTTGATTCTTCAGCCGACTCGGGTGGTTCCGCGTAAAGGAATCGAGCATGCCATTGAGCTGGTTCGAGCGCTGGAGAATCCGAAGTGCAAGCTGGTGATTTCTCATTCCGCCGGCGATGAGGGCTTTGAATATCTCGAAAAGCTGGAACGACTTGCCCCGGAGGCGGGTATTGAAATGCTGATGGTAGCGGATCGGGTCGACGAACAGCGTGGTAAAACGGCTGACGGCAAAAAAGTCTACACGTTGTGGGATGCGTATCCTCATGCGGATTTCGTGACGTATCCCAGCCTGATCGAGGGCTTCGGCAATGCGTTACTTGAGTCGGTTTATTTCCGTAAACCGACGCTGGTGAATCGCTATTCCGTTTATGTAGAGGACATTGAGCCGAAAGGATTTCGATTTCCGTCGATCAACGGCCTGGTGACGAAGAAAGTGGTCAAAGAAGTGCGGCGGTCGATTGAAGATGCGGAGTATCGCAAAACCGTGGTCGATCAGAATTTCAAGATCGCTAAAAAACATTATGGCTACAAAGCGCTCGGACGATTGCTGAAAGGCTGCGTGGAGAAGGTTTCCTAGCCCGGGAAACGTCGAACACGGTCACGAATTTAACCATTCGAGCATTGCATCGAATTTAAATGTGACGTTTTATGGACTGACGTCATCTAACGGGATGACTCAAAACCGCACTCTTCAAAATTTATGGAGACAATTAAAATCCTTTGAAGCCTTCTGGGTAATAACGCAATGGGATCCTCAGTGGGATCACAAATTCTCGGCTCCCTTCTCGGTGGCGGCGGAAACAACAGCGGTGGAATGGGAGATCTTCTCGGTGGATTGCTCGGCGGTGGTGGTAGCGGTGCAGCCGGTTCGGATTTGCTCGCCGGCATTCTCGGTGGTGGCGCAGCAAAACAGGCTCCCCCGAAAGAAGCCAACGATGAAGCTGAGATTCTGATTCGGGCGATGATCAATGCGGCCAAAGCGGACGGTCAAATCGATGAAGCGGAGAAAAAAGCGATTCTCAGTCGTCTCGGTGATTTGGATCAATCTGAAGTCGATTTTGTTCAGAGTGAACTTTCCAAGCCACTCGACCTCGAAGGATTCGTTCGCGATGTTCCGGATGAAATGGATCACCAAGTTTATTCCTTCTCGCTGATGCCGGTGAAGCTCGATACGCAGAACGAAGCTCAGTATTTCGGCAATCCCGCTCAGGGACTTGGTCTCGACGACGGCGCCTGCAACGACATTCACAAGCAGCTCGGTTAGCCTGAAATTTTTGCTTAATCCAGCGATTTAAAATCTTCCCTGATTTTAAAATCCCGTTCGGCGCGAGGCGTTCGGGATTTTTTTTGGATAACTTTTTTTCGCAAGATGTGACATTTACTGCGCGAACCGTCGTCCAAAGTATTGAAGACAGATGCAGTGCTTGACCATCATCGGTTGAATGTTGCAACTATAAGCGGTTCCTCCGGAGCGGGGTCATCCTTCAAAAGATGATCCCGCTCCACTCTGTACAGGAGGTGCGTTTTGGGCTCAATCCCCTGCTATGAAATGCTTCCAGTCCGGCTGCTTTAGAATGACTTGAATAATGTCATTGAGAACTTTCACAGGCGGCTGGGCTGCGCCGATTTCCGACCGAAGGTGGGAATAATAATCCAGAAGATCTTTGGTTTCTTCTTCGTAGGTCTGAATCCGATTCCGAATAATGCCTTCGTCGGCGTCATCCAACCGGCCCTGCTTCAGAGCACGTTTCCGAATCCGGGTAATCAACTCATCGCGATTCGGGCAGGAGAGATGGAAAATCTGCAACACCTCGACGTGTTCTTCCAACAATTTGGCTTGTTGGGAATTTCGGGGAATCCCGTCGAGCACAAGAATATCGATGTCAGGCTTGAAACTGGCTGAAGTAATCAACGCATCGATTTGCGAACGGAAGAATCGAACCGTGAGCTCATCTGGCACCAATTCACCCTGACTGGAATATTTAATAAACTCCTGCCCGATCTCGGTTCGGGTGTCGAGTCGTCGAAAAGCATCACCCGTCGAAAAATGGAAAAATCGAGGAATCGCTCCCAGAATCGAGCCCTGAGTGCCTTTTCCGCAACCGGGTGCACCAACTAAAATGAAAGATTTGAAGCGTTCGGGCCGTTCAGTGTTCATCGGGTTTTTATTTAAGCCATCTTAAAGATTCTGCTACCGATTTAAGCGCAGAAGGATAGGTTACCCGTGAACAACTCAAGCGCCAGCCACTTACCTCCGTATGGAACTCCTTATCATTGCACTCATCGTCGCCGGAATTCTCTGGATCGTTGGAACGGTGTTTTCTTCAAAATCAGGTTTCAGCCCATTCATCGCGGCTCGTTATTTGAAACCAAAACGCTCTTTTACCTCTGTCATTACGATTTTGTCGATTGCCGGCGTCGCCATCGGAGTTGGTCTACTTACCGTCGTCATGGCCGTAATGACAGGTTTTGGCGAACGCATGAAGGAAGTCATTCTGGGCTTCGAGCCGCACATCGTTGTCGATTCGCGGGGGATTTTGCCGGACTGGCAGGAGCCGTATTCAAAAATCCAAAAGCTCGAGGGCGTCACGTCAGTTACTCCTTACGTTCGCGGTCAGGTAATCATGGATTTTCAGGGATTGCGCAGTGCCCCGTTGGTTCGGGGAATCATTCCGCCCGAAGATTCGGAGCTGGAGCTAATGACTTCAAAAATCTACAAGCCGACTGGAAAAGACGATTTTCTGCAGGAAGGCGGTAAATTTTTCATCGATATCGACACGGCGGTGGTCGGCGATGGAATCGCAAGAAATCAGGGCATTCAAGTCGGCGACACGATCACCGTTTACTCGCCCAAAGACATGCAGCACATGATGAAAGTGTTCGAGGAGGCGAACAAAGCAAAGACCGAAGAGGAAAAACAAGCGAAAATGGATGAGATCGAGGAAATGACGCTTCCGCAGGAGTTGATCGTTTCAGGCATCTTCGATTCAGGGCATCACGAATTTGATAACAACGTGATTTTTACCCATCTAGAGACCGCGCAGGATTTGTACAACTTCGATTTGGACACTGTTCACGGACTCGCGATCCGAACGGAGGACGCCTTCCAAGTGAGGAAATACGAACAGCAGATCTCAAAGCTATTCGGGGGCACACCGTCCGAATTAGGCAGAAAACCTTCAAGAGTGTGGATGAAATGGAAAACGATTTCGCTTGGATTTCTCATCCTCGTCGGTGTGATCCTTTTGCCAATGGCGATCAAATTTAAGAATCGAAATTTTTGGATCGCATTCGGCGTCAGCATGCTTGCCATCGTCGTGATCTCGCTGATCAACATCATGGGACCACCGATTATTCGCGTCGAAGACAGTGCGCTTCGGGTGATGTCCTGGACAGTGATGCACAAAGGAATATTCGATGCCATCGCCGCCGAGCGTCAGATGATGTATCTGATTTTGTTTGTCATTATGATCGTGGGAGCATTTTGCACGATGAACACAATGATCACGATCACCGTGCAAAAACGGGGCGAGATTGGTTTAATCAAAGCTCTCGGGGCTCAGGAATCGCAGATTGCCTCTATCTTTCTTCTTCAAGGTTTGCTTGTCGGTGTCATCGGTGTGGTTTTGGGATTTGGTGTGGGACAGCTGATTATCGAATACCGCAACGTGATCGGGGGCTGGATCGGCAGCCGTTTCGGATTCGCATTTTTCGATGAAGCTGTCTACGGACTCGCGGGTGGACTTCCGGCGAAACAAAATGCCAGCGATATTCTGACGATCTGTGGCGGATCGATGATCGTAACGATGGTGGCTGCGTTAATACCGGCGATGATTGCCGCACTCGAAGAACCTGCCAAAGCCTTGCGCAGTGACTGATTTACGGCGAAGTTATCGGCTAAGGTCACTCACATACGGGCGGCCCGTTTTTGAATGGAATTTTTCATCGCCAGCAACGGACAAAAAACAGGTCCTTTTTCAATTTACCGCATCACCGACATGGTGCGGGACAAAGATCTCACTGCCAAAGATTTAGCGTGGACTAAAGACCAGGGCGAATGGCAGCCGCTGGGTGAAATCGAGGCATTCGAATCTGTTTTCAGGAACATGCGAACGGCGGAACGGGAAGATCGACTCGGCCCGAGCGTGACATTGGAAGATATCGAAAAACAAGCTGACGCCAAAGCAGCTATCCGCGCCGAGGGAAAAGTTCAAGTGGTTCGTGAAGTGCAGCCCTTTGCTCGATTCTGGGCGCGATGGATCGACTACATGATCGTTTTCACCCTGGTGTATGCGTATTCAGAAACTCCCCAGCCTCCATCGGCAGATGTTTCACCCTGGGAAATCTGGGCGATCCAAAAGGAATGGATGCAATCAGAAGCCGGAATAAAGCTGGCGATTTCGATGTATATCGGCCTGATCGTCTGGCATTTACTCGAAGGCATCGTCCTGTCCGTTTTTGGCACCACCCCCGGAAAAGCCTTTTTCGGCATTCGAGTCACCCGGCAGAACGGCAAAAAAATCTCGGTATTAGAAGGCGTGGGGCGTTCGGGCTATATTTTCGGAGCGGGGATCGGACTTGGAATTTGGATCTTGCCCTTAGTAGGAATGGCCTTCGGATTTTTTCGGCTGATGTCGACGGGGAAAACCCCATGGGATGCGCATTTGAAGCTACGAACCCAACACACTCCGATGAGTTTCGTTAGGATTCTTGTAGCAATCGGAGCATTTTTAGTCTTAATGATGGCCCTGCAGTTACTTAATACTCCGTCATGAATCGCCACTGCGCACTCGTTCTTCACGCACACGTCCCCTGGGTCCGACATCCGGAAATGCCGCGTTGTCTGGAAGAGGATTGGCTTTTCGAAGCGATCCTTGAATCCTATCTGCCACTTCTCGAAGTGATGCACCGCCTTCGGGCTGAGGAAGTTCCGTGGAAAATCACGCTCAACATTTCTCCCACGCTGCTCGCGATGTTGCGCGATCCATTGATGGAAGAACGCGCCTCGGCGTATTTGGATCGAACTGCGAAACTGGCGAATTCTGAAATCGAACGCGGATCTGATTCCGGCTATCGCCGCATCGCTCAGTGGTACGGGCAACGCCTCCACCACCTGCAGCGACTTTATGAAGACGAGTGGAATCGCGACCTCGTGACGGCTTTTAAAGATCTTCAGGATTCCGGTCATCTTGAAATTCTAGCCTGCGGGGCAACTCACGGATTGCTTCCGCTGCTAATGAAAATGCCGGAAGCCGCCCGCGCTCAAATCAAAGCCGGAGTCGAAATTTACGAACGCTGTTTTGATCGCAAGCCACGCGGATTCTGGCTTCCAGAATGTGCCTTTGCGCCATCACTCGCCCCGATGCTGAAAGAATTCGGTATTCAATGGACGCTCATCGAAGAACACGGATTGACCTCCGCGCCACATGCTTCAGATGCTTTTCCTTACATTCCCGGCGAAACCGCCGAAGAACTCGCCGTTTTTGGCCGTGACACCGAAAGCAGCCGCCAAGTTTGGAGTGCTGAGACCGGATACCCTGGAGATGCACGCTACCGCGATTTTTTCCGCGACGTCGGCCTTGAAGCCCCCGCTGAAGCTCTCGAAGAATACCTCGATGGTTCAGACATTCGCCGATTTACCGGCCTTAAATTTCACCGCGTGACTGGAAAGACCGACGAAAAAATGCTCTACGATCCGCCGTTGGCTGGACGTGCCGCAGACGAACACGCAATTCACTTTGTCAGCAGCCGCGCAGCCCAGCTGGCCGCGTTGACGAATAAGGGGATCGAAAATCCCATCGTTGTCAGCGCCTTTGATGCTGAACTGTTTGGTCACTGGTGGTTTGAAGGCCCTCAGTTTCTTGAAAAAGTATTGCGAAATGCCGCTGGTCGGAACGATCTCGAATTCACCACTCCGGCAGCCTATTTGGCCGATGGAGGCACCGCTCAAATGCGCGCGGTGGAACCCGTTTCCTCATCATGGGGCGAAGGTGGATATTTCGAAACCTGGCTGAGTGAAGAAAACGCATGGATTTATCCGCACCTTCACCGACGTGCCGAGCAGCTCGCGCGCCTCGTCAAAGTGCTGAAAGAAAATCTCGATACTCTTCCGGAAGCTTCGGGTAAACATCGGATCCGTTGCGTCAAACAAATGACGCGCGAAATCATGCTGGCTCAGTCGAGCGATTGGGCATTCCTGATGCGCAATGGTGCTGCCCGCCCGTATGCGAAGAAGCGCACCGAAGACCACTTTGCCAACTTTGATGCTCTCTGGGCGATGTTTAGCAAAGCTCCCGATGAAGAAGCCGTGGCCGCCCTCGAAAAAGCCAACCCGATTTTTGAAAATATTGATTGGGATACCTTTCTTCCTCTTGTTTGATAGCCTCTCAAACAGCAACGAGAAATGGCCGAAGATTACGTTTACTTTGATTTAGAAACCAAACGCTCCGCGAACGACGTGGGCGGCTGGAACAACAAAGCCGAAATGGGCATGTCCGTTGGCGTGACCTACAGTTCAGCGAAAGGAAAATACACGATCTACGACGAGAAAAACGTCTCCGAACTGGTCGACGAATTGCTCGCCGCGGATCTCGTGATCGGCTTCAATCACATTTCATTCGATTACGAAGTGTTGCAGGCCTACACCGTGCTGAACCTCGCCGAGCAGACCAAAAATCTCGATCTGATGCTCGACATGGAAAAAGTTCTCGAGCACCGGCCGAAACTCGATGCCGTTGCTTCAGCGTCGCTCAACGCCAGCAAAATTGCCGTCGGAACCGACGCCATCAAATGGTGGCAGGAAGGCCGCATCATGGACATCGCCGAATACTGCGCGTTCGATGTGAAAGTGACCAAATGCGTACACGAATTCGGAGCTGACCACGGCTTTGTGAAATACACGAATCGATTCAATCAGGATCAGGACGTGCCCGTGAATTGGCGCAAGCCGCTGGCGTGAAATTACAGTTTTCACGAACCAACAGGGTGAGTTCATCGATTCAATTTCCGTTTGGATACTTGAAGGTAAAATTCTCGATGCTGCCGGAGAAGTAATTCGGGGAGCGGTAGTCTCCAACTGGCTCGCCCGTGTCCGCTCCGATCTGTATGGAGTCCGTGGGCTCTTCCCGAATAATTCCAGCCTCGGCTCTTTCGACAAGCTTGCTGTTCACTTTCAGGAACACTTCTCCTTTGGAGTTCCAGTTCGCTTCGAACTCAGCGGCGCCTTCGATCTTTTCCGGAGAGCGAACTACGGTGCGCTTCCTGTTGGCGCAGGCAACAAAGCATAGATGCCCTTCATCCAGATAGACGCTGTAGCCGTTTTGATTGCTGCCGTGGGCGAATATGACTCCGTTAGGAGTCTTGGAGTTAACGGTTCCTTTAATCTGAAGCGAACGCCCTCCTGCCACCTTGGGCGCCCGGAACGAAGGCAGGTTGAGCGATGAATTCCCGTCAAACTGAAGCGAAGCTCCATCGCCTTCCGCTCCTTGATTCACAAAGCGGAGGAGTTGTCTGTTGGCAGTCAAAATGGCAACCGTCGGCCCGGGCTCAGCGAACGTTGCTTCTTGATCGAAGGCAAAACCAACATCATCAGCCCACGCAGACATCTGCCCCGCCATGGTAGAGACGCGTTCGGGTTCGGTGGTGAAGAGGTTGTTGCGCTCGCCGGGATCGGCTCTGAGATCAAAGAGTTGGGCTTCACTTCCATCCGGATTGACGAGGAATTTCCATTGACCTTCACGCATCGCGAAAGTAGGGCTCTGGTGCTCCGGCTTTCCTCCTTTAAGGATCGCGTGAGGGTGACCGTATTGCCAGAACACCGGATTGGATCGGGGTGAAGGTTTGCCCAGGAGTACAGCGCTGCAGTCTACGCCATCAAGCTCGTCCTCGACTGGAACTCCGGCGAAATGACACATTGTCGGTGATAGATCGATCGCACTGATCACGCTGGTGTTATCTTCGACGCCTGCCGGAATCGTTCCGGTCCAGCGCGCGATAAAGGGCATGCGAATGCCGCCTTCGAAAAGAGACCATTTCCGACCTCGATACGGTCCGGTGAATCCCGCTGGTGGACCGGTCTCATACTTTCTCGGCCAATCAGTCGGGCCGTTGTCGCTCGTAAACAGGATCAGGGTTTTCCTGCCAAGGCCCAGTTCGTCGATGGTCGAAACTACTCTTCCAATTTCTCTGTCCATCTCTTCGAGGACGGCGAGAAAATCGCGAACAAAAGGATCGTCGGAAACGGCTTTGAATTTATCAGCGGATCCGGGAATTGGGTCGTGCCTGTCGTGAACGTCGTTTGGAAACAGCCGAACGTAAAATGGCTCGTCCTGATGTCTTTTGATAAAGTCGATCGTGCGATCCGTCTGGATCTGCATCTTCTCCCAACGCTTACAGGGGATGACGCGTCCGTGACCGAGGACACGTGCTCTTTCCATGCCACCCTGATTGGAAATAATGCGATCGCCGAGTCCTTCGAAGGAAACGAGGGATTCGTCAAAGCCATATGCTTGAGGCAAAGGTGCGTCATCGACGTCGCGGCCGCCTCCCATGTGCCATTTGCCGAAGTGAGCGGTCGCGTAGCCGGCTGCTTTCAATTTCTTCGCAGTCGTAGGGGCGGAGGAGTCAAGGTAGTTCGCCATGCCGCGATTCGCGTTGCCTGCCCGACTGTTGAGGAACGAATGGATTTTCCAACGTCCCTGATATTGCCCCGTCGTAATCGCGACTCTGGAGGCGGAACAGATGGGTGAGTTCACATAGAAATTGGTCAGCTTAATGCCTTCCTCGGCGAGTTTGTCAATGTGAGGAGTCTTCATCAACGGGTTCCCAAAGCAACTTGGATCCGCGAATCCCATGTCGTCGATGAAGATCACGAGAATGTTGGGTTTCTCAGTTTTTGCCAATGCCTGAGTGCCTACTCCAAGGGAGAGCAGCGAAAGGGTGATGATAGTGAATTGTTTCATGCTAGGTTATTTGGAATTGAGGCGAAGCGTAGGGCCAACAGGCAGACGATGGCTATCATACGAAGGGTGCAAATCTTCGAAGGAAGGAATTGGGTTTGGCTCTGTTAAGTTGCCATCCCGAACCATCAGGCTTCGAATGATGGTCACATCGGGATGCGTTAAAGGTGACAACCCATCGAAGGCGGCTGGATCGTGAAACGAATCGCCGTCGCCCGCGGTCGTTGACATGAGTAGCCCGTAGCGTTTGCCCGACTCCAGAGAGATGGGCTCGTTCAATGCCAGGTAGCGAAATTCACCATCCAACTCACCTGTCGTGCCTTCGGAAAAATCGCAACGCACCATTTCCGACGCACTCTCCTTGCCGCCCCATGTCACGAGCCGGACAACATGAGTCGCTTTAAGCCGCCGCTTTTTTGGATCGCCTGCCATACTTGGTTGATCCCGATCGTGCCCGGTCGGAATCGCTCGCGCAGGACGAACTGGAGTATCGCGATCATGATCGTCCCAAAGACCGAGATGGGTTACTTGCTTCGACTCCCGGACAGTGAATTCAAAACCAACGTCTCCAGTGAGGTCGTTGCGCAAATTATGCCAGCCGGGGTCGACCACGAGCTCGCCGTTCGATGAAAGATCGATCTCGCGTGCATACCCACGATTGTGGATTTTTAACAACTCACCAGCCAAAGATTCTGCTCTGGCTGAATTTCTCTCTGGCACTCCTTCACCGGTCTCATAAAGATCTGAATCCAGATCGTAATAAAGCGCAGCAATAGAAGCCCCACGCTTTCCTTTTTCAATCGATGGCAATGCCAAGCCGCCTTCGATCACAAGCTTTTCGCTTCCCACCCGAAGGGCAAGCGCGTCGTTCGAGTAGGGTGGACCGAGATGACAGAAAAACACCCGGGCTCTTTTATCTTCCCCTTGCTTCTCGCCGGTCCAATAGGCCAGGGAATCATGACTGTCCTGAGCTTCGTAAGGAGCGAGAGAATGACCGACCACCTTTGCCAGCGTTGCGTAGAGATCGGTGAGAGAAGAGACGCTTCGATTGATCTTACCGCCCTCGATATGTCCCTTCCAATAGACGATCATCGGAACCCGAATCCCGCCTTCCCAGATCTTTGCTTTTTTGCCGCGCAAACCTCCGCTTTCCTGATTGGGGCCGAGGTTATCTCCCATGTTCGGCCCATTGTCGCTAGTGAAAATGACCAGCGTATTTTCGATTAATTTATGTCCGGGCCATCGGGGATCATCCGTCTCGCGAAGTGTCTTGAGCAACTCGCCAAAGGCGACGTCATTCTCCAGAACCATATCCTCGCGATCTCCCGCCGCCGCATCATCAGAGTAACGGCTCGCGCCTTTGATGGTTGCACCCGCGATCTGGTCCGGAACGGCATAGTCTCCACTGGGATGACGCTGAAAGTGATTGGCGTTGGGGACGTAGTAGAGAAAAAAGGGATTCTCCGATTGTGACTGCCGCGCGATGAACTCTTTCGATTCCCGCAAATAGTCAGGCCCGAGTTTCGCAAGATTCCAATCCGGCATCGCGAGGACACGACCTTCCCGCTTCTTCATCCCGATGCGTTTCATATTGGAACGGTCCGTGAAGGCCCAGCGATCGTTGCGAATATAGATTCTCGGTTCGAGATCAAGTGGGTCTTCCGTGTTTCCAGTCACTCCGAAATACTCATCGAACCCATGATGCGTCGGCCCATCCAGAAAAGGTTTTGTGAAATCCACATCGCTAAAATCATATTCGTCCGCCACTTCTCCAAACCCATCATCAAAGTCCATTCCGACATGATATTTTCCGATACCCGCAGTGGCATATCCATTTTGTCGCAACATACCGGGCATGGTCGGCATGGCCTGCTGAATCATGGGAGTGTTAGGGCCGTGAGGAAGCCAGCCTTGATTTTTGAGATAGGCCCGATGCGCGAATCGTCCTGTGAGAAGCGAGTATCGCGTCGAGCTGCACATCGAAGCCGGAGCATGTGCATCGGTGAAAACGACGGATTGCTTGGCAAACGCTTCAAGATTTGGAGTGCGCAGCGTTCTCGCAATCGGTTCGGATTTCGGGCTCAATCGAATACCCAAATAGGCACTCGTATCACCGACTCCCATGTCATCGGCCATCATGACAATGATGTTCGGTTTCGCCGGACGAGGCTCGGCCGCGTGGCTGGCGAATCCAAGTCCGAGAAGAAGAAGTAGGAGTGTGAACTTCATGCTCATCAGGCGAAGAGCTCCAGTTCAGGTTTCCCTTTGTGGGCCACGGTGAAGGGGCGCTTGCTTGGGCTGTAAAGGGTTTGATCGATCGGAATGCCTAGAGCGTATGCGATCGTTGCGTTGAAATCTGGAATCGTCACGGGATTCTCAATCACCTCCTCCGCGCCTTCCGAAGTTTTTCCGTGAATGGTTCCGCCTTTGAAACCGCCACCAGCAAGCACGCTGGTAAACGCTTTGGGATAGTGATCTCGGCCGATGTTTTGATTCACGATTGGAGTCCGCCCGAATTCGGTCGTCAGCACGACGACCGTGTCGTCCAGCTTGCCAATGCGCTGCAAGTCATCGAGAAGCGCTGCTACTGCGCGATCCATCGTTTGGCACAACAGCGGCATGGAGGTGAAATTGTTTGCGTGGGTATCCCAACCAGTGAAGCTAACCTCTACCGTGCGCACATTGCTTTCGATTAAGCGCCGTGCCAAAAGGCAGCCCTGACCAAATGGATCTTCACCATAACGGGCGCGAATTTTCTTATCCTCTTTGCCGATACTAAAAGCGTCGAGGTCGGGACTCTCCATCAGGCGGACCGCATCGGCATACATGTCGCCATAGGCACGAATCGGCTTGGAGTGATAGCGCTCGAGAAATTCCGTGTCGAGATCGTTGGCCAGATTAAGACGACGTTGAAATCGTTCATCATCGATGGAAGAGCGGGCATATTTGAGGCCCGACTTCGGATCAGAGATCGCCAGGGGTTCAAACTCCGGTTCGAAAAATCCGCCGCCTCCGTGAAAGCGACTTTCGCGTCCGATGAAGACAGAACCGGGCATCGTCGGGTTGAGCTTCCCTCGCATTTTCTGCCCCCACGCACCGAGTCCCGGATGCCGAATCGTGGCACGCTGATCGTAGCTCGTGTGCATGAAGTAATTGCCCTTTTCGTGATCACCCGCAGTCGAGGTGAGGGAATTTACGACGCAGAGTTTGTCGGCATGTCTTGCCAGATTCGGAAGATGACTCGTCACGCGAATCCCATCAACGTTCGTGTTGATCGGGTTGGTTGAGCCCTGGTTTTTGTGTCCCGTTTTGAGATCGAAGGTATCGATGTGGCTCATACCACCGGCCATATAAAGATAGATCAATTGCTTCGCGGGGCCGATCCGAGGCGCGATCGAACTCTTGTCGCCAGCGGCTCCAAAGGTGTTACTCGCGGTGACGCCAAGGAAACTTCCCGCGGCGAGTTCCAGGAATCGGCGGCGGTTGAAATCAGTTTGTTTCATAATAAAGGGTGATTGAACTATTGAATAAAAAGGAATTGGCGCGAGTTGAGCAAAGCCCAGACGAGGTCTTCGATCGTTTCCTCTCCATGGGTTTCGTAGTTGGATAAGATACGCGCCACTTCATGCTCAGTTGGCTTTCTCGTGAACATGGATCGGTAAATGATGTCGATTTTCGCCTCGGGTGTCGCCGCTGAATTCAGCTTTGCACCAAGCACGGAGTTCGGATTGTAAATCGCAATGCTAAGAGGGCTGTTCAGCAAATAGAGCGACTGCGGCACCGAGGCATGCGAAGAGGCGTTTTCGATCACATCGCGATCCGATTGACCAAAGTCTCGTAAAAAATGTCCTCGGCGAGCAGGCGATCCCAGATCAACGGCCCGTGCCATTTCCTTCGCGGTTTCACGAAAACGTTGAAATTGTTTTTTCTCGCGATCTTCCCAACTCTTCCGTTCGTTTTTGTCCAAACCTTCGGGTGCTTTGGGTGGTTTCGCTTCTTTGATAAACTGGATCGTATCGCCGGTATTCGCAGCGGCAGGACCGCCCATCATCATCGGGGAATCGATGGCGTGCCCATCTTTGAGATCGACCAGCACGATTTCTCTGGCTTGCTTTTCCACATCGCGAGTCTTCTCCTTCAGTTCGTGAGTCAGCTCCGCCGCCGTCTCACCTTCTCCAGCCTCGTAGGCTGCGGTGATTCGTTTTTCAAAGTCTCTTTGCTCGGCAATCAATCCACGACGCAAGTCACCTGCGGCCTTCATTCGAGGCAATACTTCCTCCAGTGGCCGTTCGTTGAGACTGCGATAAGTCGCACGGGTAGCAGCGATTCGTTCGAGCAATTTAGGTCGATTTGGAGCGTGCGTATCGACATTGGGGAGCACGAGCGTGACAATGGAATCCCACATCTGCTCTGCGCTCATCCGTTTCATCAACGGTCCCTGGAAATGGAACGGCAACCCGGGAAGGTGATCCTCTCCATGCATTTCCCGGCGAAAGAGCTCCGTGTGAAAGAGCACCTTTTGAAAGGCTCGAACATCATAGTTCAAGGTGCGCATCAGATCTTCGAGGTAGCTGAGCAACTCCGGCTGACTAATCGGAGTGTGGTCGGTCAGGTCATCAACCGGCTCAAAAATGCCGTGACCAAAGGTACGTTTCCAAAGTCGATTGACGATCACTTGAGTGAAACGCGGATTGTCAGGGCTCGTCAGCCATTCGGCATAGGCTTTCTTCCTTTCCGCAGGATCATCGGACTTCGGAATCTCCGCTCCGAACATGGTTCCGGTCGACACCGGATCAAGCGGCGTTGCATCATCGTATTGATAGTCGTGCGGCAATTTCAGCTGAGTGTCCTGAAGATGACGGACCTCGACATAGGTCACCCTATTATACAGCGGCCCAATCGATAGATAAACGGCCTCGTTATGTTCTTCGACCGCCGCCCGAGCGGCGATAGCGCGAAGTGCGTGTTCACGAAATTGTTTTTCCGTTAACCCACTACGCTCCAGGAATTTAGAAATATTGGATTTCGCGAGCTGCTTTTCGATATCCGCTTCGTCTTTCAAAAAGGGGAAACCCTCGACCTTGACCGCATCGAAGTAAGCCGCTTTCTCCTCTTCCTTGAGCACAGCATGAACACCGGCTCGATGAGGATTCCCGCCACGGTGATCAAAACCGTAGGTAAACGCCGCCATTCGGAAATAATCCATCTGCGTCCACTTATCGAAAGGATGATTGTGACACTGCGCACACTCCAGTCTCGTGCCGAGAAAAATTCGCACCGTGTTCGACATGTTGTCGAGATCCATCCCCGTGTCGCGAATGTAGTAACCTGCGGCAGGATTATCGAAAACAAGACCGTGACCGCTGACGAGTTTTCTCACCAACTCGTCATACGGAGTGTTGGCCGCGATCTGCTCCTTGATCCAGGTTTGATAGACCAGGCTCCAGTGCTGGCCTGTGGGGAGCCGCAAGAGATCCGCCCAAAACTGAAAGTGATGAGCCGTGTATCCAGCGTCGTTTTTTAGTAAAGAATGAATCAGTTCAGAATACTTCTCTGATGAAGTCGATTCGAGAAATTCATCCGCTTCGGCGATGGTCGGAATGCGTCCAATGTTCGCAAGATAAGTCCGGCGGAGAAACTGCTCGTCGGAAATTTCGGGATATGCCTTGAGTTTTTGTTCCGCAAGATTCGCGGCGATGAGTTGATCAATTTCCTTAGCGGCTGGACGTGGGTCCAACTCAGCAAAAGAACTTGAGACGAACAGGAACACTCCCATCAAAAAAACGAACCAATAGGGTATGTTCGATGAACCAATAGGGTACGTTCGTTGACCTAACAGGGGATGATTGCGAAAAAGGTGTGTGAGTTTCATCAATTTGTGCAACGTCAGGATTGCTTTCCAGGGAAAATCAAACAGGGCAACTGTCGGCATAATCAATCGCAAAGCAGGAGTGCTCACTAAATAAGTTCCTCTCGTCAAAAAATTGGCCATTTTTTTCGAACTTTTTTCCGTGGCGCGAGGTTATTGTTAATTAGAAAGTCTCCCGGCAGTTCAATGGCGACCGGGACCTTCTTGTCACGCAGCAGTTTGGCCCTCGATCAACCGTAAATGGGCTGCCGCTCACCTCCACATCATCTTTTGTGTAGCGAACTTTCGCCCATTGATTCTTGATCGGTAGCCGGAACTCCATCCAGTCCCAGGCTTCGGGCAACGCAGGGCGAATCGTCAGCTTCTCGTCCGGGACGGATAGATGCAATCCTGCGAGGCCTTCAAGGTAGAGCAAGGCGACTTCGGCGACATCGAGATATCTCGCATCCTTATGCAGAAGAAACATCCGGTGATTAAAAAAGACGTTGCCTACTGCGGCGCAGGTCTCGTTGAAGGCGTGGGCATTGGGAAGTTCATACTGCGGTCCGAATCCTTCGATTCCATGAACTGCCCCGAGTCCGCCGGTGATGTGCATCCGCATGTTGGTAATGTCGCCCCAGATTCGATCGAGTGCCTCCGCGTATCCTTTCTCGCCAGTTAATGCAGCCATATCAGCCATCGCGGAATAGAGGTGGTTGCTCGAACCGCGTGACCGACCGCTTGACTCTGCTTCAGCACTGGCTTGTGCTGCTGCGCATAGGTCGGCGACATGACGCCTTCGCCATCCGGCACATAGATGACGCCTCGGACCTCGAGAAACTTCCGCTCCATTTCGAGATAGAGCTCGTTTCCTGTAACGCGGTAGAGTTTCACCAACGCGAGCTCCGGCTCCTGATGCCCGGGGGCCTGCCGAATCGGCTTACCTCCATTGTAATCCGGATCGCCTTCAAAAAAGACCTTATTAATATGCTGTGCGTTTTTCTCTGTAATTTTGAGTAAAGCGTCTTTGCCGGTGGTCTCGTAGTAGGCGACCGCGGCCTCGTAGAGATGGCCCATGTTGTAGAGCTCGTGACTGTGGACGACAAAGGAATACGGCTTGTCTCCCATCATGTTCTTCTCTGTCCCGACCCTGGTCGTATGCGACGGATACAAATACCCGCTCGGCTCCTGCGCCTCACCGATCACGGCGATGATTTTATCCATCCTCGCTTCAAGATCCGGATTGCGTTCCAGCTGCAGGAGATAGGCAGCGCCCTCCATCACCTTGTAAAGATCGGAGTCGATGAAACGATGAGCCCGGTGATCTTCCACCGCCTTTCCTTTCTGAAAATCTGCCGCGGCCTGGAGATGGGCGACTCCCGGCTCGGTTCGTTCAAACGCCCACGGAACCGGTGTTTCGCGCTGAGTGATCATTCGCGGTCGCCAGAAATTACTCGTCATTTCAACGTCGTTGTAGGAGACAGGTTTCAACGGGTAGTCGGCCGCAAAACCAGCCCCTGCATGAAAGGTTACCGCAATGGTTGCGAGGAACGTGAGACAGTATATTTTCATAGAGGCATGCAATTCGTTTGGCATTCTTTACTCTGCTTCCACCAGCACACGGACCTGATCGAGATGGCCGGGATTTTCCTGCAATTCAATTAACAGGGTGCGCCGGTCAGCTGCCAGAATGACCGTGTCGAATCCGTGACGTAGATCGCCCTCGGGGCGGGGCTCGATTGTTCGAGCGCTTGGGTATTTCACGTTGGGGATCCTGAAAGCAGCCTCCGATTCTTTCAATAATCGATCGTCTGTAATTACACCGACGATGGGTTTCGCAAAAGTAATCTGTCCGCGAACGCTCCGCCTTCGGTTTGGATTTTTGCCGGATGGATATGCATTCAACTGTAGCAGGTAACTCGTTAGCCGTTGCTCAGTCAACAGCGTCGGCTTTTCCCGGTAGCGCGACTTCGCGTATTGTCCAGGATCTACCATGTCCACGCGAATTGCTTCTTTCGGAACGAATCCTCTGCGCTCCGGAAACACCACGATATGCTCATTGTCCTTATAGTTCCCAGGATGAAAGGAGGGGCCGGGAGAAACAAATCGTATCGAGCCTGTTGTTTGCAGCACCCCGGAATTTATTGGCCACGCTTTTTCGAAACGGGACGTTTCAAAGGGGGCTGAATCAATCATCTTCGAATGCTCGCTCGCACGTATCGCTTGCCCCTCTCGAAGCAAGCGAGGGGCAGTCTCCGACGAACTGACTTCCACCTCACCATCAAAGACACAAACATCAGTCTGCCCGTCATCACTAACAGAAACCCCAAACGATGTTCCCAGATCGACCACGTGAGCGGCTGAGGTATCGACGACAAAGCCGACCGCTGATTCAGGAATCGTCGCAGTAACCACACCCCGGTGCAAAACCACATGCATTTCGTTCACCACCTCAATCTCGGCCGGCCCCTCGATCGTCACTCGCGCGCCATTCAAAAAATCCAACCGAACTAAGCCGCGAGAGATTTTCAATGGTCCACGTTTCACTAATTCACCAGCGGAATAGGCAGCTCCGGAATCGCGATAAGCTCCCACCACTTGAGTGATCTCTGCAATCGGCTGTGAAGACGACATCAAGAGAGCAAACACTCCGACGATCAGCGCCATGCATGCGGTGACGGCCAGGCCAATCCCCGGGACGTGCTTTCGCCGTGTTTCGGTCTCCGCTGAAAAAGACACGACGGTCGGTGACTCCGCCTCGGCAGCAAACCGACGGCGCAACGAAGCGTGGAGGTTTACCGCGTTCAGATAGTAATCCCGCGCTTGCTCGTCTTCGAGCAGTCGCTCCTCCAGAGCGCGCGACTCCACTTCCGTCGTGGTCTCATTGAGGGATTTCTCAATCCAGTCCTGCAACGCTTCGTCGATCATTGTGCTGCCTCCTCTTCAAGCCCGAGTTGCCGCTCGATGCATTTTTGCAATTGCCCACGAACCCGGTTGAGCCGTTTGTAAATCTTGTTGGCAGTCTCACCAGCCTGTTCGGCAAAGGATCGAATTGTGGCGCCTTCCGCATAACAGCTCACCACCATTTTGTGGTCGGTAGGTGGCAACTTCTCAACACAGGAGTCGAGGGCCCGGCGGCGGGCATCGAGATTCTCCGCTCGGTCTTCTGCTTGCTCAGCCAACAACTCAACGAGATTTTCGCTAAAGACGTGTCGGTCGCGGCGCACTTTCGTGAGGTGATTCAACGCCGCATTCTTGGCGACCTGGAGGGCCCAGTTTCGGAAATTGGTTCCAACCTCATACTGATCAAGGCAGCGCCACATCGTCAAACTGGCCCGCTGCACCACATCTTCGGCATCTGCCGTATTCCGAACCATCCCCAGAACGAACGAAAAGATCGCCGGTTCGTGTCGCACATAGAGCGAGACGAATTCTTCGTGACGGGATGAATCTGGAGTTGGGGATGCCATGAAAGGGGTTTCCACAGACTAAGTTCCTCTCGTCAGAAAATTAGCCAACTTTTTCCATTTTTTGCGCGAAGATTCAGTATCGATCCCTGTTCGGACGCAACGCCTTCATGATCCAACAGGGGGCGTTCGATGAACCAACCCTATTGCTTCGTGAACACCCAATTTTGGGATTTTAAAAGTGAGCGGGAGACGCTAACTTTTGCGATATGACTGAAGCCCGCGCCGCTGTTCTTTACGAAGCGAATACTCCCCTTTCGATCGAAACTGTTCGTGTGTTGCCGCCGAATCCGGGTGAGGTTCAGGTCCGAATGCATGCGGCGGGCGTTTGTCACAGCGATTTGCATGTCATGAAAGGCGATCAGCCAATTGCAATGCCGATCATCCTCGGACATGAAGGTGCAGGTATTGTCGAAGCGATTGGAAAAGGCGTCACATCAGTTGCCGAAGGCGATCACGTCATTCCGATTTGGCGAATGTCCTGCGGAATTTGCGAATACTGCCTCGGCGGAAAGCCGGCGCTCTGCGACGTAGGAACGGCGATGCGTTTCACCGGAAAAATGCCGGATGGCAAAACCCGATTCGAAAATGGAAACGGCGATCCGATTTTGCACTACGCGGGTGTGTCGACTTTTTCGGAGCTCTCAACGATGCCTGAAGGCGCGGTTGTGAAAATTGATCGCGATTTCTCGCTCGAAAAAGCAGCGCTCATTGGGTGCGGCGTGATCACCGGAATGGGGGCTGTCTTCAATTCCGCCCGCATGAAGCCAGGCGCAACCGTCGCCGTTTTTGGCTGCGGCGGCATCGGCCTGAATATTGTTCAGGGCGCAAAAATCGCAGGAGCGCTGAAAATCATAGCGATCGACACGGTGGATTCAAAGCTCGATTTTGCCCGCGAGTTTGGTGCCTGTGAAACGATCAACGCTTCGGAAAATGATCCAGTCGAAGCCATCAAAGATCTCACGAACGACCTCGGGGTTGATTACGCTTTTGAAGCGATCGGTCTGCCGGAGCCGATTGAGCAGTCCTTCGATTCAACCCGGAAAGGTGGCACCTGCGTTGTTGTCGGAATCGCCCGCCCCGATGCCCGCGCCAAGATCAATGTGAACCAACTCGTCTACGCCGAGAAAACGCTGAAGGGCTCAATCTACGGCTCGACTCGGCCTCGGATTGATTTGCAGTTGCTCATCGACATGCACCGCGCAGGTAAACTGGAATTGGATCGCTTGCTGACGCGGACGTATCCGCTTTCGCAAATCAATGAAGCCTATGCTGCTTTGGAACGCGGCGAAGTGGCGCGGGCATTAGTGATGCCGCAGGAAGTTTAGACATCCTTTTGCAGCCGCAGTTTGGTTTTCTTGAAATGTAGGCGACATTTAGCATCGAAATACAATGGAAACGGATGCAATACGCAAGCAGCGCACGGAATGGCTGGTGGGACTTTTTGTCTTCTTCGGACTGGCCATTATGGGGACGCTGATTTTGCAATTCGGTCGGTTCAGCGACCGGGTGCGGGGGCATTATGATCTTACGATCGAGCTTCCCAATGGCGGAGGACTTCGCGCGTTGGCTCCTGTAAAAATGGGCGGCGAGAAAGTCGGCTACGTTTCGGTCGGGCCGACGCTGAAAAAAGATTTTTCTGCCGTCGATATTATACTCGCCATTTATCAGGATCAGCAAATTCCGTTGGGGTCGAATTTTCAAATCGGAACGAGCGGTTTGATGGGCGATGCGTTTGTCGAAATCTTGATTGCTGAAAAATTCACGGGCGATTTCATTCCCAAAGAATCTCGAATCGTCGGAACGAAGACAGCTGATATCGCTGAACTTCAGGCAAACGCCGGCGTGATTTTAGAAGAAGTGAAAGTGGCCGTGGATGAGATCCAGATCGCAGTAAAAAGCCTCAATCGAGTTTTTGAAAAAGTGGAGGGCGATCTGCTTGGTGATGAGAATGTCGGCAATTTGAAGACCACCATTGCCGAACTAAAGGTGTCTTCACAAAATATTCGCGGCGCGACTGAAAAGCTTGATCCCGTGCTGGAAGACATTCGCCTGACTGTCGGAGAGGCGAAAACGGCCGTGACAAAAGCAGGCACCACTTTCGATACCGCAACGGAAACACTGGAAGGGATTCAAACCACCGTTTCCAAAGCAGATCCGGCGATCGAAGAATTGAAGCCAACGATCCTCGAATTGCGCGACACCATCAAAACCGCCAACGAAACATTGGAGAAAATCAAAGGTGGAAATGGAGTTGCCGGAGCTTTGATTTCCGATAGCGGAATGCGGGAAGATCTGGAAAGTTTCGTCGAGAAATTGGAAGCGTATGGAATCCTCGGGTATCCCAAGGAGAAAAAACCGGGCTCAGGAATTTTCTCGGGCGGTTCATCAACGTCGTCCTCGTCGAAAAGCAGCAAAGCTGAAGAGAAACCGAAAAGGCGTCCTTCTTCGCTGACTCGCCGTCGTCCCGGCTCTTAGTCAACCACCGCGCACGGAACAAGAATCGCGTCGCTCATCCCGTGAAGGATTTTTTTGTCTGACGGACAAATCGTTGCGAGAATTCCACCGAGTTTTACGGATTTACCTCGCTTGCCAACTTCGGCAAAATAGTAGGGACAAAGCCGAACGCGCGCTTCCATCGTTTCGATTTTCCCGGACTCTGGATTGTGCCACGTATGATGCACGATTTTCCCCCGATGAAATTCCTGAAGGACAAACGGTGAGGTCTCGAAACTCGAAATCGCATTATCGACGGCCTCGCCCCACTCGCTTTGGGATGAATCCTGCCCAATCGTGACGCTGCGGCTGCCCCACGCGAGTTCGGAAAACCCGCTGACTTTTAATACCAACTCGCGCTCGGTTTTGCTGAAGTCTTTGAGTTCCGCAAAACTCTGAATTTCCAATTTTGGCAACACGGCGTGGTGCGGAAGCTCGGCAGGGTCCACGACCCAGCTCCACGGAAACAAATCGAGAAGCCGATGAAAATTCGCATCGCGAACCCCCATCCGCCACGTGTCGCGAAGCGGGCGCATCCGAAGCAGGGCGGCCCACATTTTTTCCTCGAGCCACGGCTTAAACGGCGGCGTCACTTTCGTATTCGAGGCCGCGAGTTTTTCGATGCCTGAAAGATTCGGCAAATCGAAGAGCTCAAAAAATCGATACACTTCGCGTTCATCGGAGAATTCGAGGTTCTCGGCGGCCTTCACCGCAAAGTCTCCGTTTAACTTATCGGCAAGCCACTCCATTTCAGAACGGTAATCAGCCGATTCCTCAGAAATCGCGATATCGACTTTGTCTGATTCAAAAATGGATTCGAAGCCGCGCAGCATCCCATCAGTTCCACCAATGATGTCGGCATCAGGATTTACCGCCGCATAATTCTCACCGAGCCACGCAGTCAGCCCGATTCCACCGGGGACTGAATCCAGTTCAGTAATAGCAAAACCGTCTTCGGTGAGAATCAGATCTGGCCGGATGACCGACGGCGTGTCTTCGATGACATCGGTTTGCAACGCCGCGTCCAACAGCCACTGAGGTTTTCCACGATCCAGATAATCGGAAATCCACGATGGCAGTGAACCTTTGCGGCTACGACGATAGATGAGATCACTCGCCTGCTGGAACTTCCACAGCATCGGCCCCATTTGCTCAAGCTGCTTGACCGTTTTGCGATCAATCGGAAAGGGATCCGGAGAAATTCGCCAGGATTTTCCCGCGAACAAACCATTTTTCGGCATCGCCTCCCGAATTCGTTCGGCGCGCTCGATTGCGTTGTCTGATCCTGCTGCAGCGGTGTCGTCCATGAAAGCCATTTACCGCATCAGTCGCAGTGCGGATCGTAAAATTTCATCGGTATTGGAAATTTCGTCGGCTACTTTTTCGACGGCTTTCTGAGCATCTGCTTGTTTGTAGCCCAGCGAGATCATCGCGAGCATCGCATCGTTGCGAGCAGATTGCTCACTCGTCAGCCCCGCGCCCGTCGCCTGCATTTCCCATCCGGTGGTCACACCGACTTTGTCTTTCAACTCCAATACAATTCGTTCAGCTGTCTTTTTCCCGAGCCCTTTGATTTTAGAAATCGTAGGAATGTCGCCAGCCACAACCGCTGCTTTGAAGGCGTTCGCCGGCATGCCACCGAGAATCGACATGGCGACCTTCGGGCCAATTCCTGAGACACGACTCATCAGAAGCCGAAACAAATCTCGGTGATCATCATCGGGAAATCCAAACAGGGTTTGCTCTTGCTCGCGAATGTGATGGTGTGTTTTAACGAGGATCACTTCGCCCGTCTGTCCAAATTCCGCATCCGCGTTCATCGGAACAACCACGTCATAGCCCACCCCGTTCACATCGATCACGAGTCGACCGGGCCAGTTTTCCTGCAGGGTGCCTTTTAAAAATGTGATCATGGAATAGAATTAGGGCTAAAGAATCAAACGTGATTCCTATCTCTTCCATGAATTTCCCCGGTTGCAAAACATTGGCTGCTTTTTGTGCGCTTCTTATTCCCTGTGAAGCGCAAGTAAAAGACAAACCGGTCCGCTTTCGCAAAGGTCTGCTTTTCGAAAGCAAAATCGAAAACCCCAAGGTTTTTTCAGCAGTCGAAGGTGGTAAAAAGACGCTTCTCGTTCCTGCCTACGAATGGGAATACGGAGTTCGGGTGTTCACGAAAGCGTCGTGGAGCGAAACTGGCGGCGAATGGAACACCTATAAAGCAAACGCTGTATTGATAGCCGATGCAATTGTCGACACCCTGAAACCCGAATGGCGAAAAGATCAGCGAGGAGTGATCAATTACGCCATTTTGCAAAGCGAAGACCCGTTTCTTGGGAGTGTAATTTTATCGAAAAAATTGCACAAGAAATTCAAAAATGAGTTTGGAGAGAACATTCACGTGATCATTCCAGAGCGCGGCACGATCTACCTTTTCCCTGCCGAGGGAGGTAAGCTCGATGGCTACGGCCCCTCTATCATTAAGAAGTTCAAGGAGTCATCACAGCCCGTTTCCATCGAGGTATTCCTGCTTACATCGACCGGTTATGAGATCATCGGAGAATTGGAAGAGTGAGTTCAGTTTCTCTAAATTTTTTTTCATTTCTGATAATTTTAAAAATTTTACGTCTCTTGACGGAAAGTAATGGTCAAGATCATCAAAATGTGATAAACTCTCGAACCATGTCGAACACACGCAGAACACGATTCTCAAGACGGGTACCTGATCACGTAACGGACGAGTTAGTTAACGTCCTAGCTGATAAGGCAACCTTCGGTTTCAACGATCTTTTCGAAGTCGTTTATGAAAATTTAAAAGCTCGAAACGCTGTCAGTGGCGGCGAAGAGATGCTTCGTTTAAGAGCTTATGAAAAGCTTCAGAACCTAGTAACTCGTGGGTTGGTTGAGAAAAACGGTAAAGAATACCGCGGACTCAACAACATTCAAGATGCGTCCAGCGCTAACGTTGCTACCTAATCGTGCATCGATCTTGATTTCCCACACTTCCGTCTAGACGGAAACCCGAAAATCATTACATTCCGGTGTGTTGGCTCTGCCAGCGCATCGGAATTTTCGTTTACTGCTTTTATCTCATGTCACAGGATTACACACCCGTTCTCATCCAGATCGTTATTGCATCAGGCTTTGCCGTCGCCACGCTGATTGCCAGCGTTATGCTCGGAAAACGAGCCATGCGGAACACGGTGAAAGACTCCGCCTACGAGTGTGGCATGAATCCAACCGGCGAAGGCCAGGCCCGATTCAGTGTTAAATTTTACCTCGTCGCCATGCTGTTCGTCCTTTTCGATATCGAGGTCGTTTTCCTCTATCCCTGGGCAGTGGTTTTTCGTGAAAACGTCGCAAACGCTCCCGTTTACTTCTGGGGAATGCTGGGCTTCGTCTTCGTTCTCTTCATCGCTTACCTTTATGCGCTTAAAAAAGGTGCGCTTGAGTGGAAAAGCTGAGTTTCTCAATCAGCATTTGTAATCTTCCGCTCCGTTCCACGTCCCCACTTCTCGCTCAGATGATTCACTACATTGCCTTTTACACGCTCAAAGAAGGCGTGACCCGGGAAAACATTGAGGAAATGATTCGAATGAGCCGAAGTCGGCTACTTCGGATTAATGAAGCCCACAACGTGCGCTCGGGACAAACGATCCAAAAGGAATCCGAATTTCCGTTCTTCATTTCCGCCGATTTCGAAAACCTCGATAAGCTGGCCATTTTCCGCGAAGATCCTCAGAATTTAAAATTCGAACACGAATTTTTGAAGCACTACACCGAAGAGCGAAAAGAATTTCTCTACGAAACCGAGCCCGGTCGCGACATTCGGTATTCGTGAGGTCGCTGTTCGGCGAAAAAATCTGATGACCTGTTGTCTGCGAATTACGGGAGATTTCAGACCCGACAAGCTCATCGAAAATGTAGCGCTTCCGTTGGAGGTCAGATACTGCAAGGGCGATATCGGACGCGGAGGTGTTGTGGAAGAAGAGTCTCTGGTTCAAATCACAGTAAGTGATGCTGAGTTTTCAGAACTGGATAAGCAGTTCGAGGACATGTCCCGATTCGTCGCGCGACATAAAGTTGCGTTGAAAGAGTTTTGCCGGCTTGATGCCATCACATCATGCACCTTTGATTTCGGTGGGCAATTTGATCCAGATTACGTAGTTGTCTGTCGCACTATTCCTCGGTACGGGGTTATTGCAGCAGCCATTTGTAATGCGTCCATCGAGATTTCGCTCCGGATGATGAGTCTGCAGACCAATAAATTCCGGTGTCGCTGCTCAGGGCACAAAAAAAACAGGGTTGGATCAATGACCCAACCCTGTTGATTCGTAAAAAATTTAGCAACTCAAGCGACCGAAAGAATCAGTCGCCCGGTTGACTCAAATTAGCTGTAAGAAGCCTGCTGACCTTTGAGATCGCGTCCCTTGAGCCAAGGCATCAATGAGCGAAGACGCTTACCGATGGTCTCGATCTCGTGCTTCTCGCCTTCTTCACGCAGACGATTGAACTCAGGCTGACCTGCTTCGTTCTCAGCAATCCACTCCTTCGCGAAATTGCCGTTCTGAATTTCAGTGAGCGCTTCCTTCATGCGAGCTTTGACAGATGCGTCGATGATCTTAGGACCAACAGCAACATCACCCCACTCAGCAGTCTCAGAGATTGAGAAACGCATTCCAGCGATGCCGGACTCGTTCATCAGATCAACTGTGAGCTTTAGCTCGTGGAGACACTCGAAATAGGCCATCTCAGGCTGATAACCAGCTTCAACCAAGGTTTCGTAACCGGCAGTAACCAGCGCAGAAATACCACCGCAGAGAACCGTCTGCTCTCCGAAAAGGTCAGTCTCAGTCTCTTCTTTGAAATCAGTTTCGAAAACGCCGGCACGTGTGCCACCAACGCCTTTGGCCCATGCCAAAGCAATGGCCTTAGCGTTTCCATCAGCGTCATTGTGAACCGCGATAAGCGCTGGAACACCTTTTCCCTCAACGAACTGGCGACGAACGATGTGACCAGGTCCTTTAGGAGCAACCATGATTACATTTGCGTTTGTTGGAGCTTCAATCGTTTTGAAGTGAACCGCGAAACCATGGCTGAAAAGCAACGTCTTGCCATCAGTGAGATGTTCTTTGATGTCCGCCTCGTAGATCGCAGCGATCTTCGTATCAGGAGCAGCAACGAATACCACGTCTGCAGCTTTCACTGCATCCGCTGTGTCCATCACGTCGAAACCGTAATCGGCCGCGACTGCACGGGATTTCGAACCGGGATAAAGACCGATGATGACTTTTACGCCACTGTCTTTTAGGTTCAATGCGTGGGCGTGGCCCTGTGAACCAAAGCCGATAACGGCGCAGGTTTTGTCTTGGAGAACGCTCAAATCAGCGTCTTCGTCAGTATAGATTTTTGCTGCCATGTGTATTCGAAGTTCAGAATTTTAGGGCGGCTAGACTCATCGCAAACCCTTACGCGGTCAAACGCTAATGTGATCAGCGAAAGTCGTCACGAACAGACCCTGTCGGTTCGATGAATGAACCCTGTTGGTTCGTTAAATTGATTCTTTCAGCTCTGCAAAAATCAGCCGTCCCGCACTGGTTTGCACTGCTCCACCGACAACAACGGATTGCGTGGTTCCAAGCAAATCGATGGACTGATTGACGACAATCATGGTTCCATCACTCAAATAACCAACGGCTTGATGATCGTCTTTGCCCTCTTTTACTAAGGCGAGACTCAATTCATCCCCGGGATCAACCGTTGGGCGGAGAGCCTGATTCAGCTCGTTCAGACTGAGCACCGTCACATTTTGCACCCGGGCAACTTTAGCCAAATTTGCATCGTTCGTCACAATTCGCGCACCGAGAAATCCCCCAAGGGCAGTCAATTTTCCATCGACCGTCTCTTCGTTCGGGAAATCTTCTTCGTGAATTTCGACTTCGATATTTTGCGATTTTTTCATCGACTCAATGCATTCCAAGCCACGTTTGCCTCGCAGCCTTTTCATTTCATCGCTGCTGTCAGCCAGTAATTGCAATTCATCGAGAACGAAACGGGGAACCACGAGTGATCCGCCGAGAAATCCTGTTGAACAAATTTTGGGCAATCGCCCGTCGATCAGAACGTTCGAATCGAGCAGCAACGGAGCCTCCTGAACTGAATCCTGCTTGAAGCGGACGTAGGGGATAACGAGGGAAAATTCTTCTCGTTTGCTGCGTAGTGCCATCATCATGCCGATAAATCCCAGCGCGAGGAACGAACAAAGGCGCCCAATGTCCCGGGCGAGCGGACTATTTTCAAACCACCCGGAGTCGAAAATTCCAATCAGGGAAATCAACCAGGCGCAGACCAAGCCGATCAACAAACCGAAGGTGCCATGAGAAAAGCCACGAATCGTAAAGTTCCGCAGGATGAGATCAATCGCGAGTAATAAGAGCCCGAAACCAAGACCGATGAGAAAGCCGACCCAACCTTCGTCGGCCCCATTTCCCATCGCAATGGAAATTCCTAACAGTACGCAAAGCATCACGAACGCAGCGCGAGCTAGGTTCATCGGAGTAGAAGTATTCATAAACAGTTATGTATGTCGACGTCATGTATGATGCGGAACAGACGTTCCGCGGGTATGTATGCCGCCACTGTAAGCAAGATCGATGCTCAAATCGAGCCCGCAATTCAGGAATCAGCCATCTTCCCCGCAGCAGCTACCCATTTGCCACGGCGCAAAAACTTGTCGAGATGAATTCCCACGGATTGGGCTGCTTCGAAGACTTCTTTCGTCTGCGAGGTGAGAAATCCTGACAAAATCACCGTTCCGCCTTCCGTCAAACAACGCGGCACATTCGGCATAATCGCGACGAGCAAGCTGCTGAACAAATTCGCCGCGACAATTTCGTATTTCTGCTCAGGTTTGGAAAAATCGGAATGATCCAACCAATCAACCGCATCATCGCCAAGAAAGTTGATCTTCGATTCGTCGACATCGTGAAGCTTGGCATTCTTAATCGCGACCCGCAGCGCCAATTCGTCGAATTCGATCGCGGTGATTTCACCCGACCCCAATTTTTCTGCAGCAATTGCTAGAATTCCACTGCCACATCCCAAATCGAGCGTTTTCCATTCGCCTTCGGGAAGATCCCGCGTGGCATCAACCAGCAAGCGAAGACACCCCGCCGTCGTTGGGTGAAACCCCGTTCCAAAGGCCAATTGAGGCGGAAATGACAACACATCGCGGCCCGGATTTTCTTCATGGAGTGTTTTCAAAAAATCAGCCTCGCCGGACTCCGTAACGATCAGGCGATTGCGAACGCGAATCACGCCCGCCCCGCCATCAAGGGCCGGCTTCCATTCCTGATCACGAATTTCAGCAACGCCGCCGCCGAATTTGGTTTTCAGCCCCTCGCACAGCTCGCGGGTCGGATCGTAAACCATGAACTTCCAACGCTTCCGGTTGGCAATTTTTTCCGAAACAAACGAAACGCCCTCAACCGTCAATTCAGTCTCCCACCAATCGACATCGGCATCCTCGACGGACTTTGACCAACGGAAGACTTGAGTGGAAGGATTCAGGGGCTGGGAATCAGGATTCGAGGACATGAAAGACGAAAGGGCAAAATTACAGTTCAGTTTGGTCCGTCAGAATTCCCGCAAATTCCAAACAATTCTTTCAAATTCCCGTTTTTAAAAAATCTGAGAACCTGAGTTTCAAATGAGTCATTCCAAATCCAAATTTTGAGAGGCTGACTTCAATTTCTTCCTAAAATGAAATGTTGAAAGCACGATCCCCGCGATGCACAAACCCCACACCCCAACAATCCAAGCATTAGAGAAATTCACTTCTCCATACAATTTTCCGATGAAGAAAAAGTAAACACCGCCCACCAAGATAATGTCAATCACAGTTGAAATTGGATGTTTTTTCGAAAGCAAACCAGAAAACAGCAGCCCAACGAAATAAAAACGGCGACAAGCAGCCACTTTCCCAGAAATGCGATCAAGACCTCCATCATTGCACTTCAATAATAGCCGATCCGACTGTTTTAAAAAAATACATAAAAATGGAGCGGGTGATGAGATTCGAACTCACGACATCGACCTTGGCAAGGTCGCGCTCTACCACTGAGCTACACCCGCTCATTAACCTCACCAGCGTTCAGGCGAGGGGCCGGTAATTTGGTTATAAAACGAATGTTTTCAAGCTCAATTTTAAAAAAAGACCGTTGCCCTCGTAGATTCGAATCGTAGTCTTTTCGTGATGTCGAAAAAACGATTCGGAAACAAGCTGGACGAGATCCTCGCTGACAAGGAAATTGAAGTCGAAGCCCTGCTGCCACGGCTGGAAAAGCTAAAACATGCGGCAGGATTACGGGATGATTTCCGTTCATTTTTCACGTCTCTGGGCGGTGGGCTCCGCAATAAGGAGGAAGGCGAAGGCTACGGCACAACCGATCTGGCAATCATTGCCGAAGTGAAAAAAGGCTCACCTTCCGCGGGAATCATCGCGGAAGATTTTGATCCGGTTCAAATCGCGATCGATTACGACAAAGCCGGAGCCAATGCTATTTCCGTTCTCACCGACGAAAAATATTTTCAGGGGCACCTTTCGTATCTCGCGCTCATTCGCAAGGAAGTCCGCGCGCCCGTTCTGCGAAAAGATTTCATCATCCACGAAGTGCAGATTTATGAAGCCGTCGTCGCCGGTGCCGATGCAATTTTGCTGATCGTTGGCGCGCTGGAGCAGGATGAATTGGTCAAACTCTACGATATTGCCCGGAACTGCCAGCTAGACGTCCTGATGGAAGTGCATGATCTCGAGGAACTTGACCGCGCCCTCGAAATCGAGGCCCGCATCATCGGCGTGAACAATCGCAATTTGCGGACCTTCGAAGTGTCTCTCGAAACCACGCGCGATCTCAGCGAAGAACTCGGACCAGATATCATTCTCGTCAGCGAAAGCGGCATCAAAACTGCCGAAGACGCCGCCAAAGTGAAATCCTGGGGGGCCGATGCTTTGCTCATTGGGGAGTCGTTGATGCGTTCACCAGACAAAGCCGCGCAAATGCAAGCATTCAAAGAAGCGCGGCTTGCTGATGAACCGACGGAATTGAGCTGAAACGTAGGTGCGAGCGTGAGCGAGCCACCTGCAACGGTTCGGGCCGAAAACTCCGGCGCGAACTACAACTGCTCGCTCACGCTCTCAGCTACAGTGTTTGCTTGAATTCCTTTCCGTTAGCGAGACATTGCCGCATGAGAAATTTTTGGACTTCAGCGATTTGGATCTTTCCCGCGCTTTGTCTTTTTTGCCAATCGACTGCCTTCAGTCAGAAAGCCGACGCCGATGCGGCAATCGACAACGAGGCTGAATTGAAGGCGGATGAAGATTCCGGCTTTGAGCAAATCGAATTGTTCACCCGCGTGCTTGAGCGAATTCGCCAGAGTTACGTTGATCCCGAGAAGGTTACCTACGAAAAACTGATCAACAGCGCGCTCGATGGAATGATCGCTGATCTCGACCCGCACTGCCAGTTCATGCAGCCGCAGGTGTTCGAGCAGATGAAGAAAAACACCGGCAGCACCTACGAAGGCGTCGGCATCACCATCGCAAATCGAAATGAAATGCTCACGATCGTGACCGTTCGCGAAGACGGCCCAGCGGCGCGCGCTGGCGTCATGCCTCAAGATCACATTTTAAAAATCAACAACACGCTGACTGAAGACGTCGGCATGACCGAGGCCGTCCAAATGCTTCGTGGAAAGCCCGGCCAGAAGCTGAAATTGACGATTAGACGCCCCGCGACCAGCGAACTTCTCGAGTTCGAAATGATCCGCGAAATCATCAAGCAATCGACGATCAAAGACATTCGGATTCTCGATGAAAAACTGACTGCTCCCTACAAAATGGGTTACTGCCGCCTTCAGCAATTTAATTCACCGAGCCACGAAGAACTCGCTGACGCGCTCGATCAACTCGAGAAAGACGGCATGAACGCGTTCGTTTTTGACCTGCGGAACAATCCCGGCGGCTTGCTCAACAGCGCGATCGATATCTGCGGTGAGTTTGTGGATGCTGGAACCGTGGTTCTCACCACTGAAGGCAAACCCGGCTCCGGCGAGATTAAAGTGTATCGCACCACCGCTCGCGCCAAGCGTCGCGACCGCGCCTATCCCGTAGCGATTTTGATCAATCACTCCAGCGCGAGTGGATCGGAAGTTGTCGCTGGTGCTTTGCAAGATTTGAAGCGAGCTATCGTGGTCGGCGAGACGTCTTTTGGAAAAGGATCCGTTCAAACGATTCTTCCTCTCGAAGGCAGTGGCGGAAAAGCGATTCGGATGACGACAGCAAAATATTACACTCCGAGTCACCGGACGATTCACGAAAACGGCGTGATTCCAAATATCGTGGCGACGCTGACTCCACCACAGGAAAAAGCCCTCGCTAATTGGTTTTACCGCGCAAGTTTGCGTCCTGAAGAGCGCAAGCAGGCCGAAAAATTCAGAGACGTCCAGCTCATCCGTGCCGTCGATGCGATGAAAGGTGCGCTGGTTTATTCGAATTTCGGAGACGAAAAGAAAAATCCAGCGGAAGCGACTGAAGTCGTTGAGAACAAAGAAACGAAAAAGCCGGAGTGAACACTTCCGAGCGACAACCTCTCGTTCTCGCAATCGAGACTTCCTGCGACGAAACGGCCGTTTCAATCGCTCGCGGGACGAACGAAATTTTGTGCAGTGAAATCGCATCTCAAATCGCGATTCACAAGCCATACGGCGGTGTCGTTCCCGAATTGGCGTCGCGGAATCATAACCTTGCTATTCAGCCTGTTATTGCCGCCGCTTTAGAAAATGGTGGCGTTTCGCTTTCACAACTTGATGCCGTCGCCGCAACTGCCGGCCCCGGTTTAGCAAGTTCATTGCTGATTGGCGATACCACGGGAAAAGCGCTCGCGCTCGGCCTTGGAAAACCGTTCTACTCGATCAATCACATCGAAGGCCATTTGCTTTCTCCCTTCATCGGCGACGACAACGGAATCCGCGAAGGCATTGCTTTGGTCGTCAGTGGCGGCCACACCTTGATCGTAAAAATCAACGCCGTTGACGATTACGAAGTCCTCGGTTCAACCAAAGATGACGCCGCCGGCGAGGCATTCGACAAAGTCGCCAAAATGCTCGATCTGCCTTACCCCGGCGGTCCAGAAATCGATAAACTCGCCCGCGAAGGCGATCCCGCTGCGTTCGATCTTCCCCGAAGCATGATCGACAGCGGCGACTTCCAATTCAGTTTCAGCGGCCTCAAAACAGCTGTGTTCTATCTTCTCCAAAAATTGCCCGAAGCGCTTTCGGAGACCGATTTGAAAAATGTCTGTGCTTCGTTTCAGCAAGCCGTCATCGATGTTCTCATCGCAAAAACAATCGCTGCCGCGAAGCAAACTGGAAGCAAACTCGTCGCCGTGAGCGGTGGGGTCAGCTGCAATTCCCAGCTCCGGCGAGACATCACTTCCGCGTGTGAAAAAGCCGGGCTTGAACTCGCCATCGCCACGCCGCATCATTCGACAGATAACGCCGCGATGATTGCCTTCACCGCCGCCGCGCGAATCGAAGCAGGGATTTCGCCATCACTTTTGAACACGGATGTGAATCCAAATTTGAAGCTCGCTGCGGATTAGAGATCACATCTTGTTCTTTCACAAAAATCGCTTTTCGCTATGATTGCCGAGTGAAAAACTTGCTCTTTATCATCGCCTGCGCGGTTGGATCGACCGCTCTAATTGCTGCTCCGCAAAAACCAAATTTCATCGTCGTGATGGTCGATGACATGGGATACGAAGGCGTCAGCTGTTTCGGAAATCCCTATTTCAAAACGCCGGAAATCGATCGTCTCGCGAAGGACGGCATGAAGCTGACCGATTTCCACTCGTCCGGCACCGTTTGTTCGCCTACGCGCACAGGACTATTGACGGGGCGCTATCAGCAACGGTCTGGGATCGAAGCGGTTATTCACCCATACACGGATCACCCCGAGCACAAGAAAGGCCTTCAGCTTTCCGAAACCACGTTTGGCGAAGCGTTAAAAAAGGTCGGCTATTCCACCGGTTTGATTGGAAAATGGCATCAGGGGTATCCCCAAAATTCGGACGACTTTCATCCCCAAAATCATGGGTTCGATGAATTTGTCGGTTACCACAGCGGCAATATCGATTTCATCAGTCATGTGGGAGATCACATGCGGCACGATTGGTGGCATGGGAAAGTGGAAACCGAAGAGGAGGGTTACTCTACCCATCTTATCAACCAATACGCGCTCGACTTTGTGAAACGGCACGGAAAAAAATCCGACACCCCCTTTTGCCTATATATCGCTCACGAATCGATTCACAACCCAGTGCAAATTCCCGGTGACCCCGTTCGTCGCACCCTGCAAGAATGGAAACGGTGGAAATGGCAAGATCACACGCCCGAAGAACGAATCGAAAAATATCGGGGGATGGTTGAGCCGATTGACGACGGGATTGGTCAGCTCCGCACAGCGTTAACTGATCTTGGAATCGAGAAAAACACCTTCATTTTATTTTTTTCAGACAACGGACCTTCGGGCGATTTCCCGAGCGGCAGCCCGAAGCTTCGAGGCCGAAAAGGCAGCGTTTATGAGGGAGGCCACAAAGTTCCCGCAATCGCCTGTTGGCCTGGAGCGATTGCAGCAGGAAGCGAATCCGACACTCCACTGATCAGCATCGACATCATGCCAACCCTGCTGAGCCTCGCGAAAGCGACGATCACAGAGCCGGCGATGGACGGTGTTGATTTGTCATCGGTTTTTCTAAAAAACGAAACCTTGCCCGCTCGACCCCTTTTCTGGGCATCTTTATCAAATGGAGGCCAGCGATCCGAGGCCATGCGTGACGGTGAATGGAAACTCGTGGTTCAGCACCCGAAATCAAAACCCGGGACCTTCGAAAATGAAGCGATTGAGCTTTTTCATTTGGCAAAAGATCCTGAAGAGAAAACCAATCTCGCAAAACAGAAGCCCAAACAGGCCGCAAAAATGCTCACCGCTCTGAAGGCCTGGTTTGCAGAAACATCGGCGAGCTCTCCGCCGCAGCCCGGCGGTTGGAAATAGGCAAATATTGCGGAGCCTAATGCTGATCGAGCTTCACGAAACGATAGGGTACGTTCGACGAACAGACCCTGTTGGTTCAAAAAATACGTTCTTAGAATTCTGATCATGCTATTGCCAGCAGTTTCCGTAACTGATACATTCCCGTCCGAATTATGAATTCTAACACCCCCATAAAATTTCTTCTCGTGACCGGTGTGGTGGTCGCGTCAGTCATCGGAATCATCACCACGGCGCAAGACGAAAAAGGTTTTCACTCTATTTTTGATGGAAAATCTCTCGAAGGCTGGGTCGGCGAGAAGGCTCTTTGGAAAATCGAAGATAAGGCGATCACTGGCACGACAACGGCTGAAGCTCCAATCAAAGGAAACACGTTTTTAGTTTGGGAAGCTGGCGAAGTTGATGATTTTGAACTGAAACTTGAATACAAAATCGAGAACGGAAATTCCGGGATTCAAGTTCGCAGCTTTCGCCGAGGCGGCCCCGACAAGCCCTTCGTGATCGGAGGTTATCAGGCCGATTTTGAAGCGGGAACGCAATGGTCAGGCACGATTTATGGTGAAGGCTATCACGGAATTCTCGCGAAGCGTGGTCAGTCAAGAAAACGAATCGAAGGCGAGACGTTTGAAGATTTGAAAGCAGTGGGCGATCCTGCTGAACTGCAAACGCACATTAAAACGGGCGAGTGGAATTCGTATCACATCACGGCAAAGGGAAATCAAATCACGACGCGGATTAATGGCAAAGTCATGGCGGAGCTGGTGGATGAAGCTCCCGATGCCCGTCGCAGCGGGCTTCTCGCTTTGCAGCTGCACGCAGGTCCGGCGATGAAAGTTCAGTTTCGCGACATCAAACTGAAGCGGCTCGCTTTGGAAGATCGCAAAAAAGTCGTGTTTATCGCGGGCAAGCCGAGTCACCCAGCACGGACGCACGAGCACAATGCAGGTTGCCTTTTGCTGACGAAACAGATCAACGAGCATCACGCCGATAAAATGGTCGCGACGACTTACACGAATGGCTGGCCATCGGATCCTTCGGCCTTTCAGAATGCGGATTCAGTTGTCATGTTTGCTGACGGCGGACAGCGTCACCCGGCATTTTTCCATCTGAAAACGCTGGAAGCGCTTCGCAATCGCGGAGTAGGCGTCGGTGCGATTCACTACGCAGTGGAGATGGTTCCCGGAGAGACCAACGACATGCTGGCTTCTTGCATCGGCGGTGCTTTCGAAATCGATTATTCGGTCAATCCTCATTGGGTCGCGGAGTTCGGCAATTATCCAAAACACCCCACGGCATATGGCTTGAAGCCTTTTGGAATAAATGATGAGTGGTATTTCAACATGCGTTTCGTAAAAGGTATGAAAGGCGTAACTCCCATCCTGTCAGCGGTTCCCCCAGCGGAAACGATGTCGCGCAAGGATGGCCATCATTCAGGCAATCCTGAGGTTCGCAAGATGGTCGAGGCTGGCGATAAACAACACGTCGGCTGGGTTTATGAGCGTGAGGCAGACGGCGGAAGAGGATTTGGCACATCGGGTGCGCATTACCACGACAACTGGGCGAACGATGATTTTCGTACGTTTGTCCTGAACGCAACAGCGTGGATTTCCAAGGTCGAAATCCCCGAAGCTGGAATCGTCACCCCAACTCCAACAAAAGCGGAACTCGACGCAAACCTGGATCCCAAACCGGCTCGGAAACCGAAGAAAGCCCCTAAAAAACCGGCCGAGAAAAAGAAAGCGGCCTAGTCAGAATAGACTTCCGAATTTGTTTCCAACCCTTTACCCTATACTCCCAATTCTAGAATTATGAACGAACCCAAAAACGAAAAACCTCCGATTGAGTCGAGTGCGACTCGTCGAAAATTTATTAAAGGAGCGGCTGTCGCTTCTGTCGCGGCGTCTACGCTTCCGGTTGAGTCCTACGCGCAAGTTGCCGGAAGTGACCAAGTCAAAGTCGGCATGATCGGCTGTGGTGGCCGAAATTCCGGTGCGATTGTCCAGAACCTTACCGGATCTGACAACGCGCGTCTCGTGGCAATGGCGGATGCTTTTGAGGACAAAATCGATGGAACGGGCCCTCGTGGTTCTGGTCTTCCAAAAATTCAAGCGCAGCTCGATAAAGCGGGTAAGACGGATCAAATCGACGTGCCTAAGAGCCGTCAGTATGCCGGTTTTGATGCCTACAAGCAGGTCGTTGACGAGGTTGATCTCGTTTGTATCGCAACACCTCCAGGCTTTCGCCCAATCCACTTCGATTATGCAGTTTCTCAAGGAAAGCACGTTTTCATGGAGAAGCCGGTTTGTGTCGATGCATGGGGTTTCAACAAGATCGTTGAGTCTGCAAAGATTGCTGATCAGAAAAATCTTAAAGTTGTCGTTGGTCTCCAGCGTCACTACGAGAAGGTTTACCTCGAGGCGTTCAAAAAAGTTCACGAAGAAGGTCTCATCGGTGAAATCATCGGAGCTCAGGTGTGGTGGAACGGCAACCGTCCATGGATCATTGAGCGTCAGGAAGGCTGGAATGAAATGGAATATCAGATGCGTAACTGGTATCACTTCAACTGGTTGTGCGGCGATCACATCGCAGAGCAGCACGTTCACAACCTCGATGTCGTGAACTGGTTCCTCAGTGGGGATTCCAAGATGGGTGGCAATCCAATTTCTGCTTCAGGAATGGGCGGCCGTGCCGGAACTGAGCCGCATTCAGTCGGTGAGATTTTCGATCACCACTACGTTGAATATCGCTACGGCAACGAGCACAACAACGTTGTGATGAACAGCCAGTGCCGTCAGATCAAAGGCTGCAAAAACAAGATCGGTGAAGAAATTCACGGATCAGAAGGTATTTTGCACCTCGCTTCTGGAAAAATCACCGACCTCAAGGGCGAAGTGAAATGGCAGTATCGCAAAGCGCGGACCGAGCCGAATCCCTACCAGAACGAGCACGACACGCTTCACAAGTGCATTGCTGACGATACTCCGATCAACAACGCTTACTACGGCGCGAAGAGTTCTTACACAGCTGTGCTTGGCCGCATGGCGACATACAGCGGTAAAGAAATCACCTGGGAAGAATCCACAAAATCAAACTTCTCGATTGCGCCTGATGCCTACGACTTCGGAGCAGAAGCACCCGTTCAGCCGAACGCAGCTGGAGACTACTACGTCGCCATTCCTGGAGAATACACGTTGCCTTGGGACTCCAAGCAGAACAATCCTGCACCTGCGAAAAAGAAGAAGAAAAAGGCGTAATTCGTCGCTTTTCTAAAATTCATTGAATCGCTTCTGCGATTTTAATCGAAGACGGCTCGCCACATCGGCGGGCCGTTTTTCGTTGAGCCGACAGGGGATGCGTTCCTCTAAAGTGTGAAAACAACACATGCATACGTTTGATCTTTACACCTAAATTGGATCGAATCTATGGAAGCCCATCCCATCGTCGTTTTTCAGAACGTTTATCACCCGAAAACAGACTTTGGGTTCCAAGTATTAATCAAATTGTTGCCAATGCGAACGCCCTGATCAACCGGAGTCATCAACCTCCGGATTTTGAGCAAAAATTATCGGTCGCAATCCCGATTGGCGTGAGATAGATTCCGCCCCCCCAATATTTTTGGGAGCAGGGTTCGGCTGCCTTTAGCGGTCGGCCCTCTTTTATTTTACCAGAAACGCCCACATGAATATCGCCGTCGAACGCCTCCCGGATTGCAAAGCCAAACTGAACATCGAGATACCTTCCGATATCGTTGAAAAAGAACGCTCTGGATTGGTTGCGGCCTACACGGCGCAGGCTAAGTTGCCGGGCTACCGTCCTGGAAAGATTCCAAAAGCCGTCATCGAGAAGAAGTTCAAAAATCAGATCACTGAAGAACTCGAAGATCGTCTGATGCGTCAAGCGTGGGGTGAAGCTGACAAGCAGGAAAAACTCGGCATCCTCGGGATTTCCAGTGTGGAGAGCAAAACCTTCGAAGCGGATGGCTCTTTCGCGATCGCTGCCGAGGTAATCACTCAGCCTGAAGTTGCGCTTCCTGACTACAGTGATATTCCAGTCGAAGTCCCAAAAATCGTCGTAACGGACGAGCAGCTCGACAACGTGTTCGAGCGGATGCAGCAGAATTTCGCCACGTTTGAAGTCGTTGAAGGACGCGCTCTCAAAGCAGGCGACATCGCGGTTGTTGAATACGAGGGTTCCACGGACGGAGCTCCACTTGTGGACACCCTCGACGAAGCCAATGCGCAGCTCGGTAGTTCCGAAGAATATTGGATCAAAATTCCGGCTGAAGGCGAAGACGCGACGTTCCTCCCCGGTTTTGGTGAGCAGCTCGAAGGCCTCGAAGTTGGCGCTGAAAAAGATGTCGAGCTCACCTTGAGCGACGATTTCCAGATCGAAGCGCTTGCTGGAAAAACGGTCGTTTACAAAACCAAGGTCAAAGAAGTGAAGGAACAGGTTGTTCCACCTCTCGATGACGCGTTTGCGGAGAAAATTGAGCCAGGCAAAAACATCGAAGAAGTTCGCGCATCGATTAAAGAGCAGATGGAGGCCGAGCAGACCAATCAGCGTCAGGAAGTCATCACGAGCCAGATTTTGAGCCACCTCACAGGTATGGCCGAATTCGAGGTGCCAGAGCACATCATCTTCAACGAGACTCAGCGTCAGGTGAACGAAATGGTTCAGCGCGGATATCAGCAGGGCATGGGCGAAGAGCAGATCGCTGAAAACCAACAGGCTATTCTCGATTCCGCAGAAGGACGCGCGAAATCAAGCGTCAAAGCTACCTTCCTCCTTGAAAAAATCGGAGAGAAAGAAGGCCTCATCGTTTCCGATGACGAAGTCAGCCAGCAAGTCATGATGATGGCGGCGCAGCAGCAGCGCCCGATCAAAAAAGTGGCTCGCGAACTCCGTGACAAAAACGCTTTTCCAGAGATTCGTCACGACATCCTCATTTCCAAGGTTCTTGAATTCCTCAAGGGCAATGCTACGATTACAGAGGTCGATCCACCCGCTCCTGAAAAGGCCGAAGAAGCTTCCGAGGAGCCTTCCGAAGAAACGGCTGAAGCGTAAACTTTTGAACGAAAAACCGTCTTCCGTAGTCTTACTTAAACCTACCGAATTTTATGTACCAAGAAATTTCTCCAAATCTCCCGCCACACCTTCAGGATCGCATTAGCCAGCCCATTGAGGGCGTGCAGATCGTCGAAAAAGAGGGAAATCAGATGATCAGCTTCGATCTGATCTCGCGGTTGATGAAGGACCGGATCATTTTCATCGGTGAGCAAATCAGTGACCCGCTCGCCAACTACGTCATCGCCCAGATGCTGTATTTGCAGATGAGCGATCCGAACAAGGACATCAACGTTTACATCAACAGCCCCGGCGGTTCTGTAACCGCTGGCCTCGCGATTTACGACACGATGCAATTTCTCACCTGCGATGTGAACACCTACTGCATGGGCATGGCCGCAAGCATGGGAGCTGTTCTTCTCGCAGCGGGAACAAAAGGCAAGCGATACGCGCTTCCAAATTCACACATCATGATTCACCAGGTTTCCGGTGGCGCGCAGGGAACTGCCTCTGACGTCGAGCGGACTGTTGAGTTCATGTATTCGTTGAAGAAAAAGCTCAACGTCATCCTGGCAGATCACTGCGGTAAAACGCCTGAAGACATCTCCAGAGACGCTGATCGCGACAATTACATGACCGCTGAAGAAGCTTGCGCTTATGGTCTTGTCGACAAAGTTCTGACGAATAAGAAAGAGTCTGACGACAAAGACGAGAAGAAAAAGAAAGACTGATTCTTTCGGTTTTTCTTTCTAAATCGTTTTCTACGATCGAATAGGGTTGGTTCATCGAACAGACCCTGTTGGTTCGAAAGGCACACTTTACGGTGCTGGAACTGCCTTTGGCGAAACCTTGTATTTTGAAGGCGGCGGATCATTGAAGCCTGTTGCCAGTGCTCGTGCTTCTTTCTCCGTGAAGTTTCCTGTAATTCGGCATCCGTTGCTAAAGGGCTCATTGATGTTCGGGGCACTTAAAACGTGATCATTCAAAACGATCGCGACCAATTTGTTTCGATTCGCGGTTGTGAACGCGAGCATTTTTTTCGCTCCGGTTGGTGAGAAATCTACAATGATCTCCCAGCCGTTTGAACCATGCAAATGCCGCGCCGATTTTATTTCCTTCGAGGTAATCACGGAGGTTGATTTTATGATCAGGTATTCACCAGGCCGGTCGCGATACGGCAGCGCAGTGTGATCAGTAATTGTTTTTGTCCCCATGGCGATCGCTTTCGCTTCTTCCTGAGTTCCTTTTTTCGCGGCGTGCATCCCAAGTCCGGTGGCTTTGAGACCTTCCCACGATTCCAAAGCTGCCCGAACTTCTCCCAGGGCAGACAAAGGAATTTCAATGGTGAGAGCTTTCCCGCCAGATACAACCTCGACATTTCCTTTTTTACGATTGGTCTCTTTCACAAAATCCCGAAGCCATGTCTCCATCAGTTTTGTGTCTTCCACTTCCTCGAGAAAGGTAATTTCGACGGTGGTTTTTGGTCCGGTGTCTTTCTGGCTGCACGATTGCAAAAACAAGCTGCCGATGAGCAGTAAAGCCGATGCTGCAATTTTAGGATTCATTTCAACAGAGTGAAGAATCTGATTGGGAACTTCAATCGTTTTTGCCCTTATTCGATTCCCAAATGCTTTTTAGCACGCTCCCAATCCTCGATGGTATCCACGTCATTTCGCTTATTGAGCAACGCGACATCTTTTCCGGCTGATTGAGCCCTTTTCAGGCTCTCTGAAAGCGTCTCTTCACTACTCCACGGAATATCGGTGAAGATTTCGGGCGCGAGGCTGCGCGCTCCTACAAGGTAGTAGCCGCCATCAAAGGTTGGGCCAAATACAAGATCCTGTTTTTCCAAAGCGGCCCAGGTTTCTGAAATTGTCGATGGAGTGATTTCCACGCAATCGGTTCCAATCGCTGCGGAAAATCCATCCGGGGAGTCATTCAACGCTCCGTGAACCGCGGTTTGAAGTCGATCACCCAGATCTCCCTGCGATTGCGGATGAAAGGTAATCGCGATCGATTCGGGGAATTGATCCAAATCGGGCTTGAGCCACTCCCGCGTTTTAGCCTCAGCTTTAGGCGGATCGTAGGTCACGCGAAGCTCGTCGAAATCAGACTGCGAAAGGACTTTGAGCACATTTGAAACAAGCGATTGGTAAATTGTCGCCGCTTGCTCGCCGGAATCCTCGCCTTCCAAACCGGCTGCGAGACGGGTTTTTACCCTCCCAGCCACGGGAAATTTCAGGAAAACGACAATGGTGCGATGAGGGGCCATATTAAAAATATTTAAGAGATCTAAGATATTCGTTGAACTAAATAGTGGCTACGGTTATTATTTTTGTTCCGAAATACACGTTTGTTCCGGTTTTTATAATTTTCAGACCGCTTTTTTGCAATTCTTCCCATCATGGCCGCTAAGACTTCCCAAAGCAAGACTCCCCCGAAAAAGCGGGCGAGTGCGCCTACGAGTCGAAAGCGGACCGCAAAACCGAAGCGTTCTCAGGATGCCCCGGCAGGTCCTTACCCTTATCATGAGGGTATCGCGATCGCCTTGGGAGGACTGGCAATCATGTTTTTTCTGGCGTTGGTTTCGTATTCTCCGCGAGATCTTCCGAGTTGGGTTCCATTTTCGATGACGGCCGGGAGCGACGAGGTTTTGAACAATTTTATCGGGCCTATGGGGGCAGTGATGGCTGGCTATGCCTACTTTTTCTTCGGCGCAGCGTGTTATTTGATTCCAGCGATTATCGCTTGGTGGGGTGTCCAAGTCTTGACCGGTGCGCGGGTATTTAACCTTCGAAATGTCGGAGCGTTACTCGCCCTGATTTCTGCCGCGGCTTGTTTGATCGAATACCAGACGTTTTTTTTCAACGACTGGCCGCTTCGATATAATCTGCCAAGCAGCTCGGGTGGCTTCATCGGCTATGGGATTGGCGCTGGAGTTTTTGAACGTTTTATGGGCACCGTCGGCTCATTCTTGATCATGGTGATCGGCTATTTTATCTCGTTGATTATTCTCACGGGAATTCATCCGTTTCAGTTTGCGAAGCTGGTTCGCAGTCGAATCGCCCAGAAAATGGAAGAGCGCCGTTTTTACAACGACGCTGCCGCCGAGGAAACTTACAATCCGGCTCCCACCGCACGAGCCAGTGCGACGGGCCCTCGTAAAAAGCCTCAGTCCGTTCCGAAAAAAGACCCGGTAACCGATGAAGATGGGGTCCAGGGAATGCTCCCACTCGAAGCAGACACACCCCCGCCACAGATTATTGACGCGTCTCAGCGGAAAAAGCGGGGTGAGGAATCTGCTATGAAGGTGGTAGAAGAAATTGCCTGCCCATTGAATCAAGGCCGGCGTTTTGATGGCTATCAGTTGCCAACACTCTATCTTTTGGAATACCCGGAAGAAAACGAAGAGTCGGCAACTGATCACGCGGTTCTGATGGACACACAGAAGATGATCGTCAGCACGCTCGATACCTTTGGAGTTGAAGTGAAGCCGGGTGACATCACAAAAGGTCCGACGATTACTCGATACGAAGTTTATCCAAAACCGGGCCTGCGAGTAAATAAAATCACCGCACTGGAGGCTGATTTGGCCCGCGCGACGCGTGCTGAGCGAATTAATATCCTGGCTCCGATTCCTGGTAAAGACACCGTGGGTATCGAAATCGCCAACTCGGACAAAGTGGTTGTGGCGCTTCGCGAGTTGTTCGAAGACGATGCTTTTCGCAAGTCGGATCACAAGCTGCCATTGGCACTTGGCAAAGACGTTTACGGCCGGACGATTGTTGGTGATCTGGCGAAAATGCCTCACCTCCTCGTCGCTGGCGCGACTGGTTCCGGTAAAAGTGTCTGTATCAACAGCATCATTGCGAGTTTGCTGTTCCGCTTCTCGCCGGATGATCTGAAGTTCATCATGATCGACCCGAAGGTGGTTGAAATGCAACTCTACAACTCACTGCCACACATGGTGGTTCCGGTGGTGACTGATCCGAAAAAAGTGCTCCTCGCGCTTCGGTGGGTTATCAACGAAATGGAGCGCCGTTACAAGGTGTTCGCGAAATATGGCTCGCGAAATTTCGATGGTTTCAACGGTTTGGTCCGCAAAAAGCAGCAGGAGAGCGCTGATTCGGAAATGGCTGAAAAGCTCGAAGAAGAATTGGCGACACATCATGTGAAAATCGGTGATGATGTAATTGATGACGGTGCTCTGGGTAAAAATGATCTCACTGGAACCCGGAATGTGACACCAGCCTCTGAGCGAGCCAAAGCTTTCGAAGAGAGCGAAGACATGGCGCATACGTTGCCATACATCGTGGTGATCATTGACGAGCTTGCTGACCTCATGCAGACCGCTCCGGCGGACGTTGAGACCGGTATTTCCCGGATCGCTCAGAAAGCCCGTGCAGCTGGAATTCACCTGATCGTCGCGACGCAGACCCCGCGGGCTGACGTTGTTACTGGTGTCATCAAAGCGAACATTCCTTCCCGTGTCGCGTTTCAGGTTTCATCAAAAATCGATTCCCGAGTCATTTTGGACAATTCCGGTGCGGAAAATCTCGTTGGTAAGGGTGACATGCTCTTCCTTCCTCCTGGTAGCGCCCAGCTTATCCGCGCTCAGGGTGCATTTCTTTCCGACGAAGAGGCACAATCCATTGTCGATGCCTGCGCAGCTCAGGGCGAGCCCCAGTTTGCTCCCGATGCACAGGAACAGATTGAATCCGGCGGTTCCGGCGATGAAGACGTGACCGAAGCAGAAGAAGAATTGATCGAGAAATGTCTCGAAATCATCTACGCCGATAAAAAAGCTTCAACGTCTCACCTGCAAAGGCGTCTAAGACTTGGTTACAATCGTGCTGCCCGAGTGATGGATATTTTGGAACAACGCGGAATCATTGCTCCCGGAGACGGCGCAAAACCGCGTGAAATATTGGGCGATCTTTCAGACGATTTTGAGTAGCATTTCCCCCAGTGGATTGTAACTGTTGGGGTTAGACTTAAAAACGAATTTGGGAAATGGCATTGACCATCGGTCAGCAATTGCGCGCTGCACGCGAAGATAAAGGGCTATCCATCGAGGATCTTGCCCACAAGACACGCATACACTCGAACTTCGTCCGTGCCTTGGAATCAGATGATTACTCGGGATTCGCGAGTATCACCTACGCCAAAAGTTTCCTTCAGCTTTATAGCCGCCACCTCGATATTGACGCTTCGGAGGCGCTTTCCGTCTTTAAAGGAAACAACGCGGTCAACTTGCATGGAAACAGTTTGCTGTCCGATTCTCACGAATCGATCGAGCCAATGGGATCGGCCATGAATTCTAGATCCGTGAAGCGAAAACGCCGCACTGAGAAACCAGGTGGTGCCCCAATTTTCCTTGGAATGATTTTAGGAGTGCTACTTATCGCCATCCCAACCTTTTATTTTCTCGGTTACAACGCAGAGAACCCAGAAGACGTTGCAAAGGTAATCGCAAAAAATGCGAATGAACTGAAAGAGAACATTGGTGCCGCTGCCAAATCGAATGGAACCAGTGAGATTCAGGCCAATCCGCTTGCTGAAAAATCGGTGAAACCCTCTCCGGTCGAAGAAGCACCGGAACCAGAAGTTCCAACTCCGACGATCGCCGAGACTCCTGCCCCGCAAGAAACCAAGTCCCCTGCTCAAATCGCAGTGATTGCCCCACCGAAAGTCGAGCCTACTGAGATCAAGAAACCAGTTGTCGAGCCAGAGATCAGAAATGGTGATGAAAAGCCTGAAAAGCCAAATACGGCAGCGACACATTCTCCTATCGTTGCGAAGCCCGTAGACAACGGCACGCCCAGAATGACTGCGGTGGAAGCTGCTGGAGGATCATCAGTCGCTGCAGTTGCGCCAAGGCCAGTTGGGCCAACCGAACCGGAAGCCCCGGCTCTGAAGCCTGATTCGAAACTTCCGCTTAAACCGATTGTAAAAGTCGACCCAGCGCCGCTGAAAACTGCGACTGGCCTTCCACCTGTTAAGAAAATCTCGCGTGATAAACCGGCAGTCGCTTCATCAAAACCACCTGTAAAACCGACGAAGCCCGATGCTTCTCGCGCCCCGTTGCGAGCCACTCCAATCATCGCCCGCCCGATCGTAAATCCAAAGCCTGAATCGGATCCCGATCTGACCGAGCTCTTGCCAGACGATGAATCGCGTAGAACAAACGAAGAGCCCGATGCGCAGCCAATGGAGGAGATCACTCCAAAGCCGAAAAAGTTGAATTTTGATCCGGGAGCAAACCGCTTCCCACGCCGGCCTGAGTGATCTTTTCTTTCCGATTTCGAAGTCTGGGGATTACTCGATCAATCAAGCTCAGCAAGCGCCGCCAATTCGCGGGCAAACCCACTGCTCAAAATTGGGAATCGACACCACGTTTTTGGATCAAGATTTTCATCATCGAGATGAAACCCCGGCGCGTATCGCTCGCGTTTCCACTGGTTGCGAGTCCACAATCGGAAAAACCGCGTCACCCAGATTTTCATATCTGAGGCTGAGTACTTCTCGCCGAATTCCTCCGTCATGACTTCAAAAACATCGAGCGGCAATTTCTTGTCTCGAATCGCCAGCTTTTCGATCGCATCCAGAATCGGATACGGCATCAAATCGCCCTCGTCCGTTTGATTTTCCGACTGAGGTCGCAATTCAGCCGTGGGCGCCTGTTTGTTGATGCAATCGAGCTCAGGGATTGTGTTAATTTCGTCACTGCCTTCTGTTTCCAGCCACCGCAGCCAGATTCGGAGAAAAGCCTTGTCGATTCCCGAAATCGGACTGATCCCGCCGCAGGTATCTCCATCCATCGTCGCGTATCCGACGGCCGCTTCAGAGCGATTACTGGTCGCAAGCAGTAACGCGTTGCGAATATTTGTCAGCATCCAGACTCCCGGGGCGCGGGTTCGGGCCTGAATATTTTGGAGCGTGATGTCGTCGGTCTCCCATTTCAATTTCCGACCGATCCCCTTTTCAACCATCTCGCGATAGCCAACTACGAGGGCATCGATATCCCAAACCTGAAATTCTGCACCGATAGCAGCCGCGATCGTCTTCGCCGCGTTTAGCGTCACGTCCCCGCTGTTTCGAGTCGCCTGATAAACGCTTCCCAGAAGACGCTCAACTCGTTCAGCTTTTCCGAAATCGATGTGGCTCAACTTTTTGTGAAAACCATCTTCGCCCAGCTCGGCAACCGAGAGATCGACCATCAACTTCACCAACACCGCACACGCAGCTGAATCAGCCCCGCCACTCAGCGACACCACGAACCCCTGCGAATACGATTTCCGCAAATAGTCGAAAAGCCCCAACGCCATTGCTTTAGTGAACTCTTCTTCCTTTGAATAAATTCGATCAAATTGTTCACCGCCGATCGCGGCCGAAGAGGTCTTCTTTTTTAAGTGATCAGCCGCTACCAAAATGGTGTCTTGGTGATCTTCGCCCAAAGCCGGTCGGTGACTCGCCTGACGGGCCTGGTGCATTCTTGAAAGCCCGATATCAACCACGGCTTGAGTCAGCACAAAATCCTTAAACGAAAATCGCCTCCCCGTTGAAACCAGTTTGCCGCCGCTCGCGATCACCGTTCCCCCATCGTAAATAATTCGTCCCGCCTCGTTGCCAAGCAGGTTTGCATAGACATACGCGCAGGCAAACGCCCGCGATCCCTCAAGGACAAAGCGTTCTCGCACCGCCTGCTTGCCGAACGCAAAATGGCTCGCACTGGGATTCAAAATCAGATCGACTCCGCGCCGTGCCAACCGCGAACCGGGACGCTCAGCGACCCACGCATCTTCACAGACTTCAAATCCAACCCGAATACCGCTAATATCGAAAACGAGATCACCAATTGGAATCCAGTCGCCGCCTTCTGTTTCATAAGTGTCAACGATGTCGACCGGCCATGGTTTGAACCAACGCGGCTCGTAATGCAGCCCGTCACCTGCCAGATTTTGTTTGCAGACGATCCCAATAATTTCAGTGTCGACGATCAGAGCAACCGCATTGAAAACCGAACTCTGAAACCAAATCGGTAGACCGACCGCAACGGTGATCTCTTCACATTTTGCAGCAACCTCTCTGAGAACCTCAAACGCTGACTTCCCCATTTCCGGCGCAAGGAACATGTCTTCACAGCCGTAGCCCGTGATTGCCAATTCCGGCAAACACAGGATTTGTACGCCGTTGTCGCGGGCGGCGGAAATAGCTCCAACAATCCGGTCGCGATTTCCATCCCAATCAAGCGGGATTTGGTTCAAGGAAGCGGCAGCAACGTGGAGTCGTCTCATAAAGGTAACCAAAGTTCGCTTCGTTCGCGCTTCAAATCAAATGAGCCTTTCGTAGATGTAACACTTTCGTTTTCCCCGAAAAAGGCTCTCTTTCACATCTGCGGAACCTTTTGGCGGGTCAGAGCAGGCTTCAAGTATCGAAG
>ERZ887942.36-NODE-36-length-94316-cov-9.225226_pt1 | contig 94316 bp, 81 predicted proteins | sample MGYA00521099_ERZ887942 | MGnify/ENA primary metagenome ERZ887942 (study PRJEB32303, sample SAMEA104408605) | aquatic metagenome | biome: Brackish water; feature: Pelagic; material: water | place: Baltic Sea | collected 2014-06-07T06:48:00 | depth 16,251 m ... | reverse complement strand
GTCAATAAAACCGGTTCCTTTTTCTAAAACTGCTGGAAGCTCCGCTCCCAGTCCTGCTCTACCCTGCCACTTCGTGGCCCCGCTACCTGGCCACATGTATATCTGTGGTCAATAAAACCGGTTCCTTTTTCTAAAACTGCTGGAAGCTCCGCTCCCAGTCCTACGCTACCCTGCCACTTCGTGGCCCCGCGACCTGGCCACATATAATCTGTGGTCGAACACCTTATCCGTTTCTAACTCGATGGAAAATGCGCTTTCAGTCTTGCTCGCTTTTGCGGGAGGGCGAATTAGAATGCAAGCTGGCGTTGGAGTCAAGCGAGGATTGAGTTAGGTTACTTTTCTTCTGGTGCTACGAACTCGTCGGGTAATTCAGCGCCTTCGCCGAACAGAAACTTTTCCATTTCGCCGACCACGAACTCTTTTGATTTAGGGTCCATTGGGTTTAGTCGATATTCGTTGATTAGCATGGTTTGGTGGTTAATCCACATGGCCCATGCTTCTTTAGAGATGTTCTCATAGATTCGTAGGCCAAGATCGCCGGGCCATGACTGAAAATCCAGGCCTTCGGCTTCTTTACCTAATTTTTCGCATTTTACGGTGCGACTCATATTGTGTATCCAGTGTTTGTTCCAGGTGAGCTAATGGGCTGATTTTAACTTAAAGCGATGGGTTGTTTAGCCAACATTGCCAATAATTTTCTAACCGGTGCGGCGTAGCCAACGGCGGGTAGTGCAGATGGCTTGCACCACTGCGTGGGTCTTGGTTCTTCGAGCCTACTATTATCATCGCTATTTGGCTTTGCCGTGTTATTGATAATCACTGGCGTGATGTCCAGATGGTAGTGGCTGAAGGTATGGCGGAATTCGGGTAGTTGGTGGCTGATCGTAAGTTGCGCTGTGTCACTTGCTTCTGGAAAGCACCACAGGCCGCCCCAAATACCAACGGGTGGGCGTCGTTCCAGCAATACTTCTTGTTGTTCATTTATGCTGATCAACATAAACGTTTGCCGCACTGGTTTTTTGTTCTTGGGTTTTGATTCGGGGTATTGGGATACGGTGTTTTCCGCAAAGGCGACGCAGTCCTGATTTACCGGACATTGTGTGCAATCGGGTTTGCTACGACGACATAGAGTAGCCCCAAGGTCCATAATTGCCTGGTTATACTCGGCAGCTCTATCTTCCGGGGTGAGTTGGTAGGCTATTTCCCAAAGTGTGTTGTGAACTTGAGTTTTGCCGGGCCAGTCTTCTATTGCGCGGTGGCGGCACAATACTCGTTTTACGTTGCCGTCTAATATTGTATGTGTTTGTCCAAACGCAAAACTTAGAATCGCGCCTGCGGTAGATAGCCCAATGCCGGGTAGCTCAATCACTTTTTCTATGCTTTGGGGAAACTGGCCTGCGTGTGTTGTCTGTATTAGCTGTGCGGCTTTATGCAAATTGCGTGCTCTTGCGTAATACCCCAAACCTGTCCACAGGTGTAATACATCGTCGATGGGGGCTTGTGCTAGCGTGGCCATGTTGGGGAATCGATCTAAAAAGCGCTCAAAGTAGGGGAAAACCGTGCTTACTTGAGTTTGCTGCAACATGATCTCCGATACCCAAATAGCGTACGGGTCACGATTACGTTGCCACGGTAAATCTTTGCGCCCGTCGGTGTGGTACCAAGCGAGCAAGCGTTGAGCAAAACTTAGGGGTTTATTGGGCATGTAAGCTATCGTAACAATTCGGGTTTAGCATGTAGCAGTTGTCCGGTATTGGGTTTATAGTCGCAAGCATAATTATTGTTCTCGACTAGTTAAAGTATGACTCTCCATATACGTATATTTTTACTGCTATTTATTAGTGTGTTGGCTGTGTCCGTAGCGCAGGCGCACAACGTGAGTGCAGAAGACATCGCGTTGATTTCCGGGCGCAGTGGTTTCGATTTTCTGTTGTATCTGTGGTTGGGCGCCAAGCATATGGTCACCGGCTACGATCATATTCTATTTTTGCTTGGGGTGATTTTTTATCTAACCGGGATGCGCTCAGTGGCTTTGTATGTCACCTTGTTTGCAGTCGGGCACAGCCTTACCTTGATATTTGGCGTGCTGAACGGGATTAACGTTAATCCATATTTTATTGATGGCATTATTGGATTGTCGGTGGCTTATAAGGCTTTTGATAATTTAGGTGGTTTTGATTCCGTGCTGGGTTGGACGCCGGACGACCGTTGGGCAACGTTTATATTTGGCTTGTTTCACGGTTTGGGCTTGGCGACCAAGTTACAGGATTTAGGTTTAAGCGAAGACGGTCTTTTGCCGAATTTACTATCGTTTAATGTTGGCGTTGAATTAGGTCAAATAGCGGCATTATCGGTGTTACTGGTGTTATTGGTTTTTTGGCGGCGGGCAGATTCGGAGCAACGGTTTGGTGTTCCCTTTAATTTTGTGATTCTGGCCTGTGGTTTTGCGTTAGCCAGCTGGCAATTTATGCACATGGTGCTCTAGCTTCTTATTTGAGCTATTTAATCGAACTGTTTATTTGAATTAGTTATTTGAGATTTTGAGGAGGTTGTTATCAGTAAAGCTAAAATGAATTCGTCGTTACTCGGGTATGGCACCTTGGCGGCAGTGGTTATCGGTGTGGTCGTCGGCATTGTATTGTTTAACGGCGCAGATGAAGCACTAGTAGAGTCTGAGTCTGTAGCGGCAAGTGCTGATGGAGCGGCTGGCAGTGCAATTGAGGGTGCTGTCGGCACACTGGAAAATTTGAATTTCCGGCTCATGGATTACGACAAATTAGTCGCCACTGTTGATGATTTTGGTCGCGATGGGCCGGGTGCTTCGGGTGAAAATATTGTTCACTCTGATAAACCTTTAAAAACTGAAACGCTTACCATCGCCCTGCCGTTAGATGGGATGATTGAGTACAAGGCAATTATGGATGCTGGCGATTCGTTGGTGTATCAGTGGCAGTCTGCCGCGAATATTTACTATGACTTTCATGCGCATCAGCCTAGCGAAGTGCAAGGTGATGGTTTTTTTACCCGTTACGCTGAAGGTGAGGGTACAGTCGATCGCGGTACGATTATTGCGCCTTACACTGGCCAACATGGCTGGTACTTTTTGAACTTAAGTGACGGGCCTGCAGAAATTGAACTCACGGTAAGTGGCTACTACGACGAGATCGTAAGGCTCGATTTAGGCGGCTAGCGAGTAACAAAAGTTGTTAGAGATTAGGTAGAGGAAAAAGCCAGTGCAGTTTGTTTTAAATGGAGAGTCAACAGAGATGTCGGCTGGCAGCACTATTCAGGATGTGGTCAATACAATGGAAGTTGGCACTAAACGCTATGCCGTGGAGTGCAATGAAGAAATCGTGCCGCGTAGCCTGCACACAAAAACCGCGGTTCAACAAGGTGATCAAATAGAAATAGTCGTCGCGATTGGCGGCGGTTAGCAATTCTCTCGGCTTCAATTGACCGGATACAAATTAGCAAATACGCATATAGTAAATAACTATCTAGTAAAAAAAGTAAAAGGTTTACAAAACTATGATTGAAGATTCAAAGCTTGTGGTTGCGGGTATGGAGTTTGGTTCCCGCCTGTTAGTCGGCACCGGCAAGTATAAAGACCATGAAGAAACACGCTTGGCGATTGAAGCAAGTGGTGCGGAAATTGTTACGGTTGCGATACGTCGCACCAATATTGGCCAAAATCCGGATGAGCCGAATTTGCTGGATGTTATTTCGCCAGATAAGTACACGATTTTGCCTAATACCGCAGGTTGTTATACCGCTAAGGATGCAGTGCGAACCTGTCGTCTGGCACGCGAGCTTCTGGACGGTCATAAATTGGTGAAATTGGAAGTGCTCGGAGACGACAAAACTTTGTTTCCGGATATTCCAGAAACCTTGATAGCGGCGGAAGAATTAGTCAAAGATGGTTTTGATGTGATGGTATACACCTCAGACGATCCGTTGATTGCTCGCCGCTTATCTGAAATCGGTTGTGTCTCGGTTATGCCGTTGGCGGCACCGATTGGCTCGGGGCTTGGTATTCGTAACCCCTACAATATTATTACCATTATTGAAGAAGCATTAGTACCGATTATTGTGGATGCGGGTGTCGGAACCGCCAGTGATGCGGCGATCGCGATGGAATTAGGTTGTGATGGCGTGCTGATGAACACGGCTATTGCTGCCGCCAAGCACCCAATTTTAATGGCCTCTGCAATGAAAAAGGGTATAGAAGCTGGCCGTGAGGCGTTTCTTGCAGGGCGTATGCCACGCAAGCGATTTGCCAGTGCATCATCGCCAATTGAGGGCACGATATTTTAGTTATAAATTTCCTGCTAAAGACGGTGGCTTTAACGGGGTAAAACACGTTAATATCCGCCCGTTTAGGCTGAAAAATGTCCTTCTATTTTTGATTATCAATCAGGTTAATTAAGTGACTAGCAAAACTGAATTGGAATCCGTAGTGATTCGACTTGCCGGCGACTCCGGCGATGGCATGCAATTAATGGGGTCGCAGTTTGTGGCTACCACTGCAAAGTTAGGTAATGACTTTGCAACCTTTCCGGATTATCCAGCCGAAATTCGAGCACCGGTAGGCACCACCTTTGGTGTGTCGGCATATCAGGTTAATCTTGGCTCGGTGTCGATTACTACTGCTGGTGATGAGCCTCAGGTATTGGTTGCGTTTAATCCCGCCGCGCTAAAAGTTAATTTAGCTGGCGTCGCCAAAGGCGCGACTATTCTGCTGAATAGCGATGCGTTTAGTTCACGTAATCTGACCAAGGCGGGTTACACCGAAGACCCTCGTACTTCTGGCGAATTAAAGGGCTACAACGTTGTTGAAGCCGAAATTGGTCGCTTGACGCTTGAGGCCGTAAAAGACCTCGGCTTAAGCAAAAGTGATGCTGGCCGCTGCAAGAATTTGTGGGCACTCGGACTATTGTTGTGGATGTTTGATCGCGACACCACCATGGTAGCTGATTGGGTTTCTAAAAAGTTTGCTAAAAAAGAAGTTATTCGTGATGCCAACCTGGCCGCGCTTAGAGCGGGACATATTTATGGCGAAGCCTCCGAGATTTCTGCTTATGTAACGCCTATTACTGTCAAAGCGGCGACATTCCCACCTGGGGAATATCGCAGCATCATGGGTGCGGAAGCATTGGCTTTGGGTTTGGCCGCTGCTGCTGAAAAAGCCGACCGTAAAATGATGTTTTGCGGTTATCCGATTACTCCAGCCTCGGCTCTGCTGCATCGTTTATCTCAATTAGGTGAATTGGGCGTAGGAACATTTCAAGCGGAAGACGAAATTGCTGCCGTGTGTTCTGCCATCGGCGCTGCATTTGGTGGCGCGATTGGTGTTACGGCTAGTAGTGGCCCGGGTATTGCCCTTAAAGCAGAGGCGATTGGTCTGGCGGTAAATACTGAACTTCCGTTGATCATTGTTAATGCTCAGCGTGGTGGACCATCTACTGGCTTGCCGACTAAAACAGAGCAATCAGATTTATACCAGGCGGTTTATGGACGTAACGGTGATACGCCGATTCCGGTGGTTGCAACACGCTCCCCGGGAGATTGTTTTTATGTCGCGATCGAAGCGGTAAGAATTGCCTTGCGTCATATGACGCCGGTAATTATTTTGACTGACGGTTATTTGCAAAATGCCGCTGAGCCTTGGGAAATCCCCGATGTTGATGCGATTGAACCTATTGCGAGTAATCCTGCCCCAGCGCGAGACGAATCAGTTGAGCGCCAACAGCAGGCATTTACGCGTAATCCGGATACTGGAGGGCGGCCGTGGATTGCACCAGGCACGCTGGATCTGATGCATCGTATCGGTGGTATCGAAAAAGACATCGTCACCGGACACATCTCCTATGATGGAGACAATCATTCAGCAATGAGTGATTTGCGCGCAAATAAGGTGAAATCGGTTGCCAATTTTATCCCGCTGCAAGAAATGGAGTTGGGTGAAAAAACCGGGCGTTTACTGGTGATTGGCTGGGGTTCTACTTACGGTCCGCTTTACCAGGCAGTGAAAGCCGTACGTGAGACCAATAAAGATGTTAGTTATGCGCATCTGACTTATATACAGCCTTTTCCCAAGAATTTGGGTGACATCATCAACGGTTTCGAGCAGGTGATGGTTCCTGAAATGAATATGGGGCAGCTGAATACTTTGTTGAAAGACCGATTTTCGATTGATCCTATTTCTGTAACACAGGTCACGGGCCAACCGTTCCGAATTTCTAATTTGAAGAAAAAGATTACCGCTGCGCTTAAAGACATGCAGCAAGGAGAAGCAGCATGACCGCGCCGTTAACTCACAAAGATTTTACAACTTCGCAGGAAGTCCGTTGGTGTCCTGGTTGTGGGGACTACGCGATTTTGCGAGCGGTCACCAAAACCCTGGCAGAGATAGGCGCTACTCGTGAGAATACTGCTTTTGTTTCTGGCATCGGTTGTTCATCGCGCTTTCCCTACTATGTAGAGAGTTTTGGTTTTCATACCATCCACGGTCGCGCACCTGCGGTGGCGACTGGCTTAAAACTAACCAATCCTGAGCTTGATGTATGGGTGGTCACTGGTGACGGCGATGGCTTGTCGATTGGCGGCAATCATTTGTTGCATGCGTTAAGACGCAATGTGGATTTGAATATACTGCTGTTCAATAACGAGATTTATGGTTTGACCAAAGGCCAATACTCACCTACTTCACGGGTTGGTACCCGATCGCCATCTAGTCCCGGCGGCTCGACAGATACGCCGTTGATTCCTGGTCAATTTGCGATTGGCGCGGGTTCAAAATTTTATGCGCGAGCAATTGATACCGACAAAGTTGGATTGGGCGAAGTGTTAACCGCTTCACATGCGCACAAAGGCGCATCGATGATCGAGATTTATCAAAACTGCATCGTATATAACGATAATGTTTTTGGTGGCTTTACCGATAAAGAAAATGTCAAAAATTCCCAGCTAAAACTGGTTAATGGTGAACCGATGATATATGGGGCGGATCAAGATAAGGGTCTTGCTTTTGACATTAAAACGATGGCGCTTAAAGTGGTCGACCCGGCTAAACATGCTGATGAAATATTGGTGCATGATGAAACCAATAAAGTAATCGCGCAGCTATTGCTTGGTATGCCAAGACCGGAGTTTCCGGTGGCGCTGGGTGTTATTTTTCGTCAAGAGAGCGATTCGTTCGATAAGTCCTATTACAAGAATCATGTGAGTGGCATGAAACGCACCGGGTCGATTAAAGACGTGTTGCGTAAAACGACTACCTGGAAAGTGGACTAGTCGGGCCATTCTAGTAAATAGCTTACCTAGCTAAAAAAACGTCGCCAAGCTTCTAGTTATCCATAGGGTAAGTGGATACTAATACGAAGCCGTGGCGACGGTTTACAACTCTACTGCATTAAATATTGCCGTCACTGGTTACCGCGTTAAGCGTTAGCGCTTGAGGCTGTACTGCTGTGCTAGCCGGTTTTGACTGGGTTGCTTTGATTTGTGCCCTAACCGCTTTTTTATCTGCACGGCCATTCAGCTTGTAGATTTTCGCGATGGTTACCGGAATCGATAAGTTGTAGCGTTGTATTGGTCTAACAGAATCGAATCGAGCCAGAATCCGTGAGCCAGTCGACGAAAACGCAACATGCTGGGTGAATCTAAAATCGCGTTCTTCGCGGTTAAGTATCAACAAATAAGACCGCCCCGGTGCAATGTCTACGATTATTGAGCGTGGGTCTACATAAGACCAACCGTCAATACCGTAGCGAAAGATGCCATCAACAGTTTCTAGATTGGGGAAGTGATATTTTTCTAGCCCAGTGGTGGAATTGGGCGCTGCAGTCGCTATGCTTGCTCCACAAAGTGATGCGATGAAACTAAATGCGATTAGTATGTATCTCATGGTGTTAATACCTCCTTATTGATCACTAACCATCACACGTTCATCCTAGGCTGTAGCGCTGAACTTGAACTGAATACTTGTTACAGTTTGTTTATCGTTGGTTAACAGTTGAGTTGGTTGCCACAATGCCGTTGTATAAAAAGTTTGGAAAGTACGGATTAGTGTGCCTCGCGCTGTTGTTTCTTGGTACCGGCGCACAGGCCGATGAGCCAGCTCTGTTTACTAGCGATGGCTGCTCGTTGTTTCCAGATGCCTCTTTTATTGGCGACAGCGACTGGTGCTCGTGTTGTTACATACACGATATTTCGTATTGGATGGGTGGAACGGCTGAGCAGCGCTTGGCCGAAGATGCTGCGTTAAAAGCGTGTGTTATTGAAAAAACAGCAAGTAAAACGTTAGCGTTTTTAATGTATCAAGGGGTTCGTGTAGGAGGCACGCCTTACCTAAATACGTCATTTCGATGGGGATATGGGTGGGAATACGCGCGTAAGTATCAGCCGCTCACCGCACTGGAGCAGTCGCAAGTCGACGCGCTAATAGCAGAAGACCCGCCTTCGGTAGCAATATGTAATTAGCATTGGGTCGTTGTGATGCCGGACCAGTGGTGCGGCGATGAATTGTTCTGCACACGATATATTCACGAAAATGCCTTGCAGGGAGCTTAATCGAACGCGTCAGTCTGATATTCTTGCGTTCTGGATCGCACTTTCAATAGCGCTCTCAAAAGTACTCTCAATAGTGCTTAGAGCAACCGCCTAAGTGCTACGGACTTTTTATAAAAATAAGACACATGACGACACTTGCAAAACGAATAATACCGCGGGCACTTTTTTTCAAATTGGTTTGTTGGCGCGACAAGCTAAAGGCTTACGTGATGGGGCGGCCGTATAGAAAAGGTTCTAAATTTGCAGCTGAATGGCAGCCAAGCGAATTATTGTCTGACGGGCAGTTTTCGGAGCGGTCTACCTCCAACGCTAGTAATCCGCTCTGGGATTACTTTGAGGCTAATACAGAAGGTCCTGGGATATGGAAGTGGAAACATTATTTCGAGATTTATCATCGACACTTAGGCCGCTTTATTGGCAAAAAAGTGGATATGTTAGAGATTGGAATCTTTAGCGGTGGCAGTTTAGGTATGTGGAAGTCTTATTTTGGTTCCGGCTGTCATATTTATGGTGTAGATATTGAGGAAGCTTGCAAAGCTTATGAATCCGACAGTGTGTCGGTGTATATCGGTGATCAGGAAGATTCGGTATTTTGGGATAAGTTCATATCCGAGGTGCCGCACATAGACGTGTTGATCGATGATGGCGGGCACACGCCAGAACAGCAAATGGTCACACTGGAAAAAATGTTACCGCGGATTCGGCCGGGTGGCGTATACATTTGCGAAGATGTACATGCGATTAATCATCGTTTTGCAGCCTACGCGGCTGGATTGGTTAGCGAGCTAAATGCAATGGATTACTCGCGCCCTGGAATTGAAGACAATGTGAAAACTTCTACCTTTCAGTCTGAGTGTCATTCGATACATTTCTATCCGTTTTCTGTGGTCATAGAAAAACACGCAGAAGCTCAGCACGAATTGCCAAATTTGCGACGCGGCACGCAGTGGCAGCCATTTTACGAGTAACGGGTTAGACATCAGGCTCATGAGGTATCGATCTTTAGCGCAAGCATTGTTGATACTGTCCATGGTCAGTGGCACAGCTATGGCAGAGACTGTGAATATTGCGGTCGCCAGCAATTTTGCCTCCGCTGCCAGGGCCATTATAAAGGCATACCCCAATAGCACCGAAGACCAGCTAAATGTGATTCCTGGGTCTACTGGCAAGCTGTATGCGCAAATCAAGAATGGAGCGCCGTTCGATCTTTTCTTTGCTGCAGATAGCAAACGGCCCGAGCTTTTGCATTCTGAAGGTTTTGTTATCGGTGGCGAGCCACACACTTATGCTCTAGGTAAGTTAGTGCTTTGGAGTCCGGCCCATCGAGGGCTTATTTCTGTTACTGCGTTATTAGACGGAGACTTTCGATATATCGCCATCGCTAACCCGCGACTTGCCCCGTATGGAGATGCTGCCCGTCAGGCGCTTAGCGCACTTGGCTATTGGGATAGTCTGCAAGGTCGATTGGTGATTGGCGAAAGTATTGGCCAAGCGTTTCAATATGTAGATAGCGGCAATGCGGAGTTAGGCTTGCTGGCTTTATCGCAGTTCTCTGGTAGCCATCGGGAATATTCAGGTGCTATCGGGCGAGTGCCGGACGATATTTATACTCCGATACAGCAGCAGGTTGTGATGCTTAGCGATAAGTCAGGTGCACGTGCATTTCTAGAGTTTGTGTCTTCGGGTATCGCCACAGATATCCTGCGGACCTATGGATACGGGGTGCCTTAATGCTGACGCCTGACGACATACAAGCGCTACTACTCACGCTTAAATTGGCAGCTGTTTCTACCGTGATATTGCTGCTTCTGGGCACGCCGTTGGCCTGGTGGTTGGCACATACACGCTGGCGTGCAAAATTCTTGATCGAATCAGTCATCGCATTGCCGTTGGTGTTGCCACCAACGGTGTTGGGGTTTTATTTGTTGTTAGCGCTCGGTCCGAACGGAATTGCCGGTGGTAGCACGCTGGCGTTCACTTTTTATGGTTTGGTCATAGGTTCGGTGATTTATTCACTGCCGTTTGTGGTTCAGCCGCTGCAAGATGCATTTATAAGTGTCGGCCGTCGTCCCCTTGAAGTTGCCGCAACGTTGCGTACTTCGCCACTCATGGCATTTTTTAAAGTTGCGATGCCACTGGCTCGTCCAGGCTTTATAACCGCGGCTATCTTAGGGTTTGCACATACCTTGGGTGAATTCGGTGTTGTATTAATGATCGGCGGCAACATACCGGGTGAAACGCGTGTTGCGTCGATCGCGATTTACGATCATGTCGAGTCGTTGGAGTATGCACAGGCACACATACTGGCCGCAGTGCTTTTGATCGTTTCGTTTGTCATGTTGGTTGCAGTATTTATTCTTAATCGTCGGTTCCGGACGGTGCGGCTGTGAGTATTGATCTACGATTTGATTTTCAGCAAGGGGGCTTTACTACCAAGCTGGCCCTTGAATTATCCAGTACCGGTATTACCGCTATCTTTGGTCCTTCCGGCAGCGGTAAAACCTCACTGTTGCGAGCAATTGCTGGTTTGGACCGGCACTCCGGATCTTTTGTTTCCGTGTCTGGGGCCGTTTGGCAAGACGGTAAATTCTTTGTTCCGGTGCACCAACGGCCCTTAGGTGTCGTGTTTCAGGAAGCGAGTTTGTTTAACCATCTGGATGTTCAAGGGAACATAGAATTCGGACGCAAACGCGCCGGGTTGGAATTGGGCAAAAATCAAATTAGTTCGATTATTGAAATGCTGGATTTGGAAAACTTGCTGCAACGACGGCCAAATAATTTGTCTGGTGGCGAGCTGCAGAGGGTGGCTCTGGCGCGCGCACTGGCAGTTGAACCAAAGCTTTTGTTGCTCGACGAGCCGCTCGCTTCGTTGGATGAAAAGCGAAAAAATGAAATTCTGCCGTATTTGGAAATGCTGCATCGGGAATCAAACATACCAATGCTGTATGTGACCCATTCCTTGAATGAAGTATCTCGTCTGGCGGATCAGATGGCGGTGCTGGAAGATGGAGAAGTTGTTGCCAGCGGGACGGTCGCAGAGTTGTTTACGCGTATGGATTTGGTCATGGGGCAAGATGATCAGGCATCAACACTAATTGATACCGAAGTAGGGCAGCACGATGATCAATTTGGCTTGTCGACTCTGGTTTGCGCTGGCGGAGAGTTTACTGTTGCGAAACTAGATGCGGCAATTGGAACAGCAGCCAGACTAAGAGTATTTGCGCGTGACGTCAGTGTTACGTTAAGCAAACAAGTGGATACCAGTATTCAAAACATTTTTGCAGCTGAAGTGGTTGATTCCAAGTCGTTAGGTGAGGCCTACGTATTGGTAAGCCTGAACTTTGCCGGACAAATATTGATTGCTCGGCTCACCCAGAAGTCATTTAGTGAGTTGGATTTGAAAACCGGTAAAAAGGTTTTTGCACAGGTTAAGAGTGTGGCGCTGGTTGCTTAGACTTTTAAATTGGCTCAGGCTGATAATTTGGCTCAGGCTGGGAACTTAGCTCAGACTGGGAACGTGGTTCAGGCTGCGTAGTTCTCCCTTAGCCCAGCTCGGCAGCTTCTTTATCTGCCTTTTTGTCTGTTCCGTTTTTTGTTTCTGCTTCCGTTTCTAGTTCTGATGATTCAGTGCTGGATTCGTGCTCATCTGTAGCAAACGGATCGTAGTTACCAAAATTCCATAAATGGCCTTCCAAATCCCGGCAGCTATAGCCGGCTCCCGGAGAATCTTCGGCGGTGAGCTCTATAACAATTTCGGCCCCCGCATCGCAGGCGACTTGATAATGATCTTCTATGTTTTCGATCACTACATAGCAGCTCTGTGTACAGATGTTGTCAGTATCTTTCGGGGTCTTTTGCAGGGCATCGAATTCGTTGTCTCGCTGATCGCTAAGCATAATCATTGCTTCGCCAAACAGCAGCTGGGCATGCAAAATTAATCCTTCGTCTGACTCATATACCGCGTGTTGCTCAAAACCGAATGCATCGCAAAGCCAGGCAATAGCTACCTTCGCATCTGTATAACGCAGCGTGGGGATAATCGGGGATGCCATGAACAATATTCTGGCACGTTTTTAGGAAGAATTGTGGTCTAAACCCGGAATCTTGCACTAATGGATTAGCGTCTTGTAGGACTCTTGGTCATAAACTAGTATGTCTAATCCGAATTGAAGAAATATAGAAATTCAGATGGCATCTACAAAATACCAAACCGGTCGTCACTTTTTGCAAATTCCTGGCCCGAGTAATGTGCCAGATAGAGTATTACGGGCAATAGACCATCCGACTATTGACCATCGCGGTCCAGTCTTTGTTGAGATGGCTGAGCGCATATTTGGCGGTTTAGCAAAGGTTTTTAATTGTTCAGGCCCTGTTCTTATTTACCCTGGATCTGGATCGGGCGGCTGGGAAGCTTCGCTGGTTAATATTTTGTCCCCAGGTGATCGTGTGCTGATGGTCGAGACCGGGCACTTTGCAACTGTTTGGAAAAATATTGCGGTAAAACTTGGTTTAGATGTTGACTATATCGCCGGTGATTGGCGGCATGGCGTCGATGCAGCCGTGATCGAAGAGAAATTAAAGCAGGACACTGAAAACAAAATTAAGGCCGTTGCCATTGTTCACAATGAAACATCCACCGGCTGCACAAGCGATATCGGTTTGATCAGAGAGGCTTTGGACAATGCCAACCACCCAGCTTTGCTATTGGTTGACGCAATTTCGTCAATTGGTGCTACCGACTACCAACACGATGAGTGGCGCGTAGACGTTACTATTGGTGGATCACAAAAAGGGCTTATGCTGCCGCCAGGGCTGGCGTTTAACGCCGTGAGCGATAAGGCACGTGCGGCAAGTAAATCGGCCACACTGGCAAGATCTTACTGGGACTGGGAGCATGTTATTGAGGCGAACAAGTTGGGTTCTTATCCGTATACGCCTGCAACTAATTTGTTATATGGCTTGGATGTCGCATTGGATATGTTGTTCGAAGAAGGGCTAGACAATGTTTATGCGCGGCACGCTCGACTTGCCAGGGCAACGCGTTGCGCAGTGGATGCCTGGGGACTTGAAAACTTGTGCATCGACCCCGCTGAATACTCCGATTCCCTTACCACGGTGTTAATGCCTAAGGATTTTAATGCGGATGATTTTCGCAATGAAGTACTTGAGCGATTTGATATGTCACTCGGTATGGGGCTTGGAAAAATACGCGGCAAGGTATTTCGTATTGGTCATTTGGGTTGGTTCAACGAGCTGATGTTGGCAGGTACATTGTGCGGCGTTGAAATGGGTTTGGATGTCGCGGGCGTGCCTTTCAATAAAGGCGGCGTCGCCGCTGCGATGGATTTTATTTCTGCTACCAGTAAGGATGCTTCCGAGTGAATGCTGAAACGGCGGTAACTACTAGTCCGATATTGGCTTTGCTGGCCTTCGTGGCCGTTATTTTGCTCTTGCTGTTCTTGATTGCAAAGTGGCGATGGCATGTGTTCCTGGCCTTGCTGGTACCCTTGATGCTGTTTGGCATCATTCCTGGGATAGAGCAAAATAATTTTATAGAGGCTTTCGAAACAGGGTTCGGTTCCACGCTCGGTTCGATCGGCGTTGTAATCGTACTTGGCTCGATCATAGCCGAGGCGTTGCGACACACGGGAGCGATACAAACGATTACTGGCACTATGGTGAACACGTTTGGGCGAAACCGGATACCACTAGCGCTCACGTTAACGGGCTTTATTCTTGGCATCGCTATTTTTTCAGATGTGGCTTTTGTGATTTTGAATCCACTGGTGCATTCAGCTGCTAAGGCTATGGGAGTTTCGATCAGCGTGGTATCTATTGGTTTGGTTGGTTCTTTGCAGCTAACTCATGCGATTGTACCGCCGACGCCAGGTCCGTTGGCAGCCGCAGCTTTAGTGGGCGCAGACGTTGGCAAGACCATTATTTTTGGCGGTATCGCTTGCTTGGTTGGGTCTTTGGCTGGTTGGGTATGGGGGCAGTATATTGCCGGCCCTCGAATTAAGACACTACCCGATGATGAGTTTGCCGGTGAAACGTTTCTTGATGACGAGCCCAAGGGGTTGCCCGGCGCGTTCGCGTCTTATGCACCAATCGTAATACCAATTTTGCTGATATCCGGGCAGAGTATTTCGCGGCTTTTTCTGGCCGAGGATCATATTATTCGAACCGGGCTGGTCTATATTGGTTGGCCAGTGGCGGCGCTCAGTATTGGCGTTTGGCTGGCGTATAGGAATATTCGGACCGAAGAACATAAAAAGGCCTCAAAAAATGCCTGGATCGAAGAAGCCTTAAAAGTATCCGCGATGATTCTTGTGGTCACGGGACTAGGCGGTTCCTTGAGTGCCATATTAAAGGCAACACCTGCAGTTGATGTTATCAGCGGGTTTTTCTCAACCTACGGTTTACCAGCAATACTGCTGCCATTCGTGATCGGAATCATGGGGAATATGATTACCGGTTCAACAACGGTTGGAGTAATTACCGCGGCTTCATTGGTAGCTCCGATGTTGGGCAATCTTGGGCTTTCTCCGGAGGCGGCCATGCTGTCCGGTGCGTGCGGATCAGTGATTATAAAATACGTAAATTCAAGTTACTTCTGGGTCTGCACTTCACTAACGAGATTACCGGTGAAAGACGCAATTTTTGGTTATGGTGGAGCTACGCTTGTCGGAGGATTAGCTTCATTTAGCGCTGTATGCGTTATGTGGTCGTTTGGTTTTATTTAAACTATTAATCGATCACGGTTTACCAATTAGTTAGTTTTTCGCTGGTTTTATTGCTCGCTTTATCTCGAGCAAATACCACAAACCTGTCTTTAGAACGTTCTGTCAGATTGTAATGTATGAGTAATACCGGGCCACTCGAAACGCGATTAAAAAAAGAACTGCAAGGCGAGGTTCTATTCGATACGTTTAGCCGAGGTCGATATAGCACGGATGCGTCGATTTACCAGATTCAACCGCATGGCGTGGTTGTGCCGGAAAACGATAGAGACGTTGTGACCGCGGTGCAGATAGCTAAGGATCTCGAAATACCAGTACTGCCGCGTGGAGCTGGCACTTCTCAAAATGGACAGGCGATTGGCGAGGCATTGCTAATTGACACGACCAAGCACTTAAACCAGATAAGTGATCTGGATGTCGAGAAACGTACTGTCAGTGTGCAACCCGGAACGGTACTTGATCAACTCAATCGTTATCTTAAGCCGCATGGCTTGATGTTTCCTGTCGATGTGTCGACGGCGAGTCGGGCGACTATTGGCGGTATGACCGGTAACAATAGCTGCGGTGCACGGTCTATTCGTTACGGAAACATGGTACACAATGTGTGTTCGGTAGAAGCATTGCTAGCTGATGGCACTCAAGCTCATTTCAGGATGCTTGGCGATGATCGATCCAGCGATGGTGATCCCGCTTATCAGGCGCTGGTGAGTAAGCTATTGGCATTGGGGCAACGGGAAGCTGAGGAAATTAACACGCGGTTTCCGGAGATACTTCGACGGGTTGGCGGCTACAACATCAATGAACTAATCAAGCAGGTGCCGAATATGGCGAGTCTGTTGGTTGGTTCAGAAGGCACCTTGGCTTTCTTTCAGCGAATCCATCTGAATTTGCAGCCTATTCCTCAGCACAAGGTGCTCGGTGTTTGTCATTTTCCAACTTTTTATCAGGCGATGGACAGCGCCCAACATTTAGTCAAACTAAAACCGGCGGCGGTGGAGTTGGTCGATCGGACAATGATCGATCTGGCTAGGAATATTCCAATCTATGCGCCGACCATAAATAAATACGTTAAAGGTGAGCCGCAAGCAATATTGCTGGTTGAGTTCGCTGGTGAGGACCAAGCTGAGCAGCTGAAGAATTTGCGAGAGCTGGGTGAGCTCATGGAGTCGCTGGGTTTTGCAGATGCGGTGGTGGAGGCGACTGAGGCCAAATCACAAGCAGAGATTTGGGAAGTACGTAAATCGGGCCTAAATATTATGATGTCTATGAAAGGTGATGGAAAGCCCATTTCATTCATCGAAGACTGTGCTGTGCAGTTAGAAGATTTGGCCGAATATACAAGACGCCTAAACGAGATATTTGATAAGTACGGAACTACCGGTACTTTTTACGCTCATGCGTCGGTCGGATGTTTGCATGTGCGGCCGGTGCTGAATATGAAGGAAGAGGGCGGCGCCAAAAAGATGCGCGCGATTGCCGAAGAAACTATGGAAATGATTCGGGAATATAAAGGTTCGCATTCGGGTGAGCATGGCGATGGCATTTCGCGCTCGGAGTTTCATGAACCGATGTTCGGTCGTCGAATGGTAGAAAACTTCGAAGAAGTTAAAGACAGTTTTGATCCTGAAGGTTTATTCAATCCGGGAAAAATTGTCAGGCCGCTTAAAATGGACAATCGGGAGATTCTGCGATTTGCACCGGGTTATGCCAGCCAACTCATCAAAACCCGAATGGACTGGTCTGCCTGGGGCGGGCTGAACGGCGCGATCGAAATGTGTAATAACAATGGCGCATGCCGTAAGTCGAACGCCGGCACGATGTGTCCTTCTTATCGCGTTACCAAAGACGAGCAACACCTTACTCGTGGTCGGGCGAATACCTTGCGTCTGGCGATAACCGGTCAGCTTGGCGAAGAGGCTCTAACTTCTAAAAAAATGTACGACGCGATGGATCTTTGCGTAAGTTGTAAGGGCTGTAAGCGCGAATGCCCGACTGGCGTTGATATGGCAAAGATGAAAGTTGAGTTTCTCGATCACTATCATCAAAAGTATGGCCTCAGCTTTAGAGAGCGAATGATTGCGTACCTTCCGCGCTATGCGGCCACAGCGAAAAAGCTCAGCTTTCTGTTAAATTTAAGAGACCAAATTCCCGGAGTGGCAAAGCTGACTGAAAGACTCACTGGCTTTACCGCCCGACGTCGACTGCCTGAATGGCAACGCGATCAGTATATTCCGAGCCATCACTCCAGCTGTGTTAGTAAGCTTAGTGGTGAGAAAGACGTTGTGTTTCTGGCCGACACGTTTAATTCGTGCTTTGAGCCCGACAATGCCAGGGCCGCCCACGCTGTGTTGCTTGCCGCCGGGTACAATGTTATTTCTCCCGAAGCGGCGGACAATGATCGACCGCTATGCTGTGGTCGAACTTTTTTTAGTGCTGGATTGCTTGACGAAGCGCGCACTGAGGCTGAGCGCGTTATAGCTTCACTTAAGCCCTATGTGGAGCGAGGAGTGCCTATTATCGGTATTGAGCCTTCTTGCTTGCTAACATTGCGTGACGAGTTCATTTCGTTAATTCCAGGCGAGGCATCACAGGCTTTATCGGATAACGCTTTCTTATTGGAAGAGTTTCTTGCGCGCGAAGCGAATGATGGCAAGCTGAATTTACCGCTTAAATCGATTCAGGCGAGTCAGGTCTTATTGCATGGTCATTGTCATCAAAAGGCATTTGCAGGCATGCCGGCAGTGCAGCAGGTGCTGGCATTAATACCTGACCTTAAAGTAGATACAATTGAATCCGGTTGTTGCGGGATGGCCGGATCATTTGGTTACGAAGTCGAGCACTATGACGTATCGATAAAAATGGCTGAGTTAGACTTGTTTCCCGCGATTCGAAAAGCTGATGAGTTAACTTTGATCGTTGCTGATGGCACTAGTTGTCGCAGCCAAATTAAACATGGAACTGATAGAGGAGCGATGCATGTTGCTAAAGTTCTTGAGATGGCCTTGGATGTCTAAATAGTTTCCATACTGACTCAACAAACTAACGCTAAGCCATCTGTACTCATTTATCCCTCTTAAAATATGTGTATTTTATTCATCGCAAACAACATTCGGTCTGAGTACCCTTTAATTGTTGCCGCCAATCGGGATGAATTTTTTGCGCGTCCATCTAGCGCGGCCCACTTTTGGGAAGATAAGCCGGATGTGCTGGCCGGGCGAGATGAGCAGGCTGGTGGGACCTGGCTGGGTGTTAATCGTCAGGGTCAGTTTGCTGCGGTAACGAATTTTCGAATTCCCTCCAAGTTTAACAGTGCGGCTAGAAGTCGCGGCGATCTGGTCGTCAATTACCTGGCGGACAAGCGTGAGCGAGATTTTTGTAGAAATTTGGAGTCCGAATTCGCCGAATATAATCCATTTAACCTGGTAGTGGGTGACGCGGAAAAGTTATCTGTGTTTAGTAGTGAGGCTCCGGGATTTAAGGAACTTAGCTCTGGATGTCATCCAATTAGTAATGGTTTACCGGATGATCACTGGCCAAAAATGTCTCGTGGAACTTCGGCATTGAGATCTTATTTAGAGCAAGCGCCTGAGGTGGATGTTTCGTATCTAGCAGGCTTGCTGCGCGATTCAACACGCGCTCCGCATAGCGAATTGCCCAATACGGGCATTGGCGAGCAGGGAGAGCATGCGTTATCTTCAGTTTTTATCGATACTCAGGATTTTCCAGCGGGAAAATACGGTACGCGCACCAGCACGGTTGTGTTATTTAATCACAAGGAGATTCATTTTCATGAATACAATTATCAAGCAGGTGGCGTTTTGATCGGGCAACAAGAATTTAAGGTGGCACTCAATGCTTAAACCGGGCTTGTACAAGAATTTTAAGGGTAATTTCTATCAGGTTTACGGGGTGGCTGGGCATACAGAAACCGGTGAAGAATTAGTTGTTTATCGGGCGCTGTATGGCGAGCGCGGTTTATGGGTGCGCCCGTTGACAATGTTTGATGAAACGATTGAGCGAGATGGAAACACTTTTAAGCGCTTTGTTTATCAGGGGCCAGGTGATGAAACTGACCAGAAAAATGCCGATCTGGGTGCCTGATGGGTATTGCTTAAACCATTATTGGTGATATGGTTCGGGGTAAGATTGAATAGAATATTAATTTTTAAGGGGCGAATAATGCGACGATTTCTGAGTATTCTTTTATTGACGGGCACCATGGTGGCCTGCACACAACAGACTAGTGAGCCGGTAGCAGAGGCACCAGCGCCGGCGCCGGTCGCGGCACCGAGCCCGACTGCTTGGGTATTGGATAACGATGGATCCAGCCTGTATTTTTTGAGTATTAAGGCTGAACATGTTGTCGAGACGCATTCTTTTACTTCGTTGTCTGGACAGGTGGATGCTACGAGTGCGACTGTGGATATCGATTTGTCTTCGGTTGATACGGCTGTCGAATTACGTGACGAGCGCATGCTTGAATTTTTGTTTGAGGTGGGATCATTTGCATCAGCATCTGTAACGGCTGATGTGACCGGTTTGGCGCTTGCGGATTTGTCCGCAGGTGAAAGTATTACAACTAAACTCCCATTCACTTTAGACTTGCATGGGGCAAGCAACAATATGACGGCTGCTGTGCAACTTACACAACTGGCAGACGGTGCCTTGCGAATACAAACCACCTCACCAGTTAATGTAAATGCAGGCGACTACTCACTGGTTGACGGTGTCAACAAATTACGTGAATTGGCTGGTTTGCCAAGTGTCTCTTATGCCGTGCCAGTAACGTTTAACCTGTTATTTAATCCAGCTTGATGGGATTACGAAATATTGTGCTGCTCTGCTTGTTGAGCAGCACCTCCTTGTTCGCCGCAGAGCAGAGTAATGCCGAGCGAGGAGCTGAATTTTTGGCAGCAAATGCTCAGCGCGAAGGCGTGGTTCAAACTGAATCTGGATTGCAGTACGTGATCGTCGATCCAGGAAACGACATTAAACCAGGTAGAAAATCCAGAGTTACGCTTCATTATCGAGGTAAAAATCTGGATGGCAAATTGTTTGATCGGACGTACACTGGGAAGCCGGCGACATTTCGATTGAACAAGGTAATCAAGGGATGGACTGAGGGCGTTCAGCTAATAGGGGAAGGTGGGAACATTGAGTTAATTATCCCTGCTAATCTAGCGTATGGCCGACGAGGTGCTCCTCCTGCAATCGGTAAAAACGAAGTACTTTTATTCAGCATCCAGCTACTTGAAGTGCATCAGTAAGTAGCGCGAAAATTGTCCAAACGTGGCGCGGTAAAAGCCCTATAATCGCGCGGCGCATTACAGTCTGTTTTGATTTTTTATGAATGATTTCATAATCGGCCAACGATGGCTGAACGATAGCGACCTTTCGCTTGGTCTGGGTATAGTAGTTGAAGCTGACCACCGGACAGTCGCGATTGCTTATCCACTAACCGGCGAAACCCGAGTCTACGCAAAACAAGGATCACCACTAACTCGCATTATATTTTCAGTCGGCGATGAAATAGCAGATACTGATGGTCAGCGCTCGAGAGTCCAGGAAATTGAAGAGTTAGCTGGGCTAATTAGCTACCATTGCATTGGGGCAGAAGGAAGTCGGTCATTAATGTCCGAAGTCGCACTTGATCCAAATATTCAGCTTAATCGACCAGCGGAGCGCCTGTTTAATGGACAGCTGGATGATGAAAAATGGTTTCGATTACGCCGAGAGACCTGGCAAGAGATTGAGGCTCTGGCGAGCTCACCCACACGTGGTTTAATTGGTGCACGAGCGCAGCTCATCCCCCACCAATTGTATGTAGCTAATAAAGTTGCAAGCCGTTATGCACCGCGAGTGCTTTTAGCCGATGAAGTCGGTCTAGGTAAAACTATCGAAGCTGGTTTAATACTGCATCAGCAGTTACTAAACGGTTTGGTTGATCGGGTGTTAATTGTAGTGCCGGATAGTTTGCTGCATCAGTGGCTGGTGGAAATGCGGCGTAGATTTCAATTGGCTTTTCGACTGCTAAATCAAGACACCTTTTTGGATATTAAGGAAAGCGAAGAAACAGAGAATCCGTTTTTTGCTAGTCAGCTGGTCCTTTGCTCGCTAGAGTTTCTGTGTAGCCAGCCAGAAGTTGCTTCAAGCGCGCTGGATGGCCAATGGGATATGCTGGTGGTCGATGAGGCTCATCATCTGCAATGGTCGGAAGAGGAAAGCACCCTAGAGTACGAACTTATTGATGCTATTAGCTCTGCGACAGCGAGCGTTCTTTTGCTAACTGGCACCCCTCAACAATTAGGCAAGCAAAGCCACTTTGCTCGATTACGTCTGCTTGATCCGGAACGTTACTCAGATTTTTCGGTCTTTGAGGCCGAAGAAGCGGGGTATCAAAAAATAGCTCCAGCCATTCAAGCGTTATTGGCACGAGATCAGTTGTCTAAGCCACATCATAAGTTGATTGCAGAACGATTGTTAGACAGCGAGTCTGAGACGGTACGGAAAGCGTTGAAGACGGACAAACCGCTAACCGAACATCAGCAGGATGAGATTATTGCCGAATTACTCGATCTGCACGGGACAGGGCGTGTGCTATTTAGAAATACACGCGTAGCCGTTGGGGGTTTTCCTGAGCGTGGCGTGGCGCTTTTTCCGCTGGCGGCACCAGAGCAGTACACTGTTGAATTGCTGGGTTCACCCACTCCAGAGCTTCTTTATTCAGAGCTCGGCGGAGAACCTCCCTGGATTCAAATTGATCCACGCATCGAATGGCTTGAATCCTATTTGCGTGAAGACCGGCGACGAAAAACTTTGTTGATCGCGGCAGATATTAATACGGTAATGGACTTGTACGAGGCCTTGCGCGTTCGAATGAATTTGCATGCGGCAATGTTTCACGAGGGGATGAGTATTGTTGAGCGAGACCGTGCGGCCGCGTTTTTTGCAGATGGTGATGATGGCACTCAAATTTTATTGTGCTCTGAAATTGGCAGTGAGGGTCGAAACTTCCAGTTTGCCCAAGATCTTGTGCTTTTCGATTTACCTGAAAACCCAGATTTATTGGAACAGCGTATAGGTCGAATCGACCGTATTGGTCAACAAGACCAGATCCGTATCCACGTGCCATTTATTAATTCTGGCGCGCAAAAGGCGTTAGCTGATTGGTATCACCAAGCACTGAATGCGTTTAATGCACCATGCCCTTCCGCTTTTCCGATCTACCAGCAGTTTAGGACTCAACTGGCTCTAGTTATGCAGGACAATGCTGGGTTGGCTGCATTGATAAAAGAGGTCAACGGTGCGGTTGTAAAAGCGAATCTGGAATTAGAGCAGGGACGAGATGTGCTGTTGGAGGCAAACTCATGCCGGCCAGCGGTGGCCGCAAAGCTTAGGTCCGAGATAGAACAAGCTGAGTTGGAATCTGATTTGCCCGCCTATCTTGATTCCGTTTTTGACGCCTTTGGCGTTAATAGTGAAGTTCACTCAGAAGCGGCCGTGGTGCTAAGGCCGTCGAGTCGCATGCGAGAGCCATTCCCCCATTTACCTGATGATGGAATGACTATTACCTGGGTACGAGAAAAAGCATTGGCACATGAGGAGATGCAGTTCGTAACCTGGGAGCACGATATGGTGCAGCAGGTGCTCGAGCGTGTGATTACTGGAGAAAAGGGCAATGCGACACTTGCTCTGCTGCGACATCCGGACTATCCAGTAGGAAACTTTTTTCTTGAGTGTTTATTCGTAGCAAATGTACCGGCTAGATTACAAAAATATATGGCTCGAGCCACGGTGAGGTTGGTCATTGACTCTGGTGGCCAAGAAGTGGGTAAATCAATGGGGCACAATATGTTGAATCGACATATTGAAAAACCACCTCGCGAATTTGCACGAAAAATCATGCAGGCTAAAACACCGCATCTTAAAAAAATGTGTGAACGCGCGGTTAGGCTTTCCGCCCCGGCTGCAAAAATCATTGCGGGTCGAGCGACAGAAAAAGCATCTACGCAGTTGAATGCCGAGATTTCGCGGCTTAAGGCACTTAAAGTTCGTAACCCAATTGTTCGCGATGAAGAGATAGGATTTTTCGAGCAAGAGCTAGAGATAGCCGAGGACTTCTTTTCCACGCTGCATTTAAATATAGATGCCTTGCGGGTGGTTATTGCGGTTTAGCGCTTACCGAGCAATTACTTAGAGGGCTAGTTGGTAGGCTAGGTTTTTCTATTTGGTACAAAGCGGAGCAGTTCAATCACACACAGTAGGCCCAGAACGATATAAGCGGGTACTGGATCAAATGAAGCAAGCGCCCAATGAGCAAACACTAGTGCAGCTGCGATATAGACACTTCGATGCAATGGTTTCCATTTGCGGCCTAGCAACCGCACTGAACTATTGTTGCTACTGACTGCCAGCAGCAAAAAAATAAGTAGAGCGACCCAGCCGGTCGCTAATGACGGCTTTAGTCCTTCGGTGAGAATCAAGTCTGCTCCCCATTTTCGTTCCAAATAAACCACAGTATGGTGGGCCGCATAAGCAAAGCTCGCTACTCCAATGGCGCGGCGATGGTATAAAAGCGAGCTTGTCCATTTTGTAGAAGTGAAAATTCGACGCAACGGTGTAATCACCATGGCCAAAAATAGTAGCCCTACGCTCCACTGCCCTGTTTCGTGAATCACTTTTCCGTAACTTATTGTATCAGTAGCATGGCGCATAACTATGTAGATAAAAGGGATCGCAAGTAAGCCCCATATGGAATATTTGATAGCGTGGCTAGATGTTTCGGTCTGACTCAATGCTTCATGTCCTTTTGTTCCGGCTGTTTGACAGGTAAAATCACCGGCTGAATGTAAATGCTACACCATCTTAAGAGAGATCTATCATGATACGCAAAACAATTTTTATTTCTGGTATTGCCTCAATTCTATTACTACTAGCAGCTTGTGGAAACGATTCACCGACGGAACAAGTTGAGGTTGAAGTGAATGTGCAGCCGCAAGTAGCTGCTCAAACTGGTGGCGAGCAGCCTGCGGCTACTCCACGGCAGCAAATGACACCTGAAGAAAGGGCTGCTGCTAGAGAAGCTCAAATTCAAAGATCAGCCGCCGCTGAATTCCCTACCGCTGCATTGTTAGACCCTAATACTGCGAGCCTAGAGGAGCTATCTGTATTACCTGGGGTGAGCGCGGAGACGGCTCAGAAAATCGTCGATGGGCGCCCATATGCGACACCATCAGAGTTTCACGCTGCGATAAGTACAGGTTTGAGTGAAGAAGACATCCATGCCGTCTACCACGGAGCATTTGTAAAGGTGGGTTTGAATTCAGGAGCCAATGAAGACTTTCTATTAGTACCAACAACGATAGCCCCAAATCGGTTGGCTCACGAGTTCGAGGAGTATCGTCCGTATGATTCAATGGAGCAATTTCGTCGTGAAATGAGCAAATACGTTAGCGAAAAGGAAGTTGAATTTCTTACGCGCTACGTAACATTAGACTAGTTAAAAAGGCGACAACAGGGTTTATAGTTGATCCGGGACAAAGCTGACCCGGAATGTTAATCGGGTCAGCTCAAATATTATAAAAACGTAGCGGAATTAAATGAAAAATAAAACTTTATACGTCCTCGTGCTTTTAGCGCTTGGTGTCAATAGCGTGGTTGCTTTTGCGCATCATTCATCTACCTCAACATTTAGCGCTGATGAAACTATTAGCGTTGATGGGGTCGTTACAGAGTTTCGATTTAGAAACCCTCACGTTCTTGTTTATCTCGACGTCACCAATGCAGATGGCAGTGTGACTAACTGGATGAGTGAGGGCCCATCTGCTACCAGTTGGAAGCGATCTGGATGGGCGCCGGATTCTTTAAAACCTGGCGATATCCTTCGTGTGGCAGGGAACTCTACACTTGATGGCTCACCGATGGTTTGGATTGATACCATGGGGCTGCTAGATGGGAGTGGCGGAAATGTAGTCGCGGAACTCAAACCGGGTGAAGACCCTGCGGTCGCACTGAGTGGTGCAGAAGTTGCTGACGCTGAGCCAGTTGAGTCAGCAGAAATTACCTTTTTATCACCAACCTTATCAACCGGTGAGCCAAACTTTACTGGTACTACCATGAATATCAGAGCCCTCTCAGCCAGAGGAGGACCGGATGGTGATGATGCAGATATGCCTTATAACGCAGTGGGGCTCGCTGCGCTTGAAGTTTGGGATTTAGAGAATGATCCTCAGGTGTTTTGTGACCCTCCGGGTTTGGTGCGACAGGGGGGATATACGCCGTATGGACAAATAATCACTCAATACCCGGATCATGTGGTTATAGAGTACGAAGAGTATGGAAGTCGTCGCGCGATATTTTTTGGTGATGAGATCCCAAAATCAGGTGTTCGTAGTCATTTGGGAGATTCAGTTGCCCGTTATGAAAATGGATCGCTGATTATAGAAACAGTTAATTTACTTGCTAACGCGAGTGGCCATCGCGGTAGACCATTAAGCGATAAAATACGAGTAACTGAAGTACTAACTCGTATTGATGATCCTGAGTATGGAACACTGCTAAAGACTGAGACCACCGTGGTTGACCCGGAATTTTTAACCGAGCCATGGACGATTAGCAGAACTAAACTGTACTCAGAAGACTATGAGTTCATAGAAAATGATTGCGTGCCACCGCTTCGAGAGCGACCAGCCAATGTGTGGCAAGAATAGGGTCACCGGAATAAGCTAGCTTATTATTCTTTTACATCCGTTCCAGCTTCACTGTTTAAGTGCGGCTGGAACGCTGTAACTTCTTGACAGACTTCCTTTAGGTGGCAGCCAGCGAGTTGATCTCTGGCTCTTAACTAAATTGCCCCTTGCTTATTAGTGCCGGGTATCGGGATGGTCCCTCTGTCCTACCCGTTTCACTAGCATGTAATGACGACGCGGCTTTAAGTTTAGTCAGTGTTTAGGTTTCTGTATCTGCAAATATATGCATATATACATATATGTATTGACTAATATATCGGGTGTTGATAGATTGCTGTTCCTGAATATTGGTTCAAAGTAAGGAGGTCAACATGCCAAGCCGAATCGTGGTTGCCAAAGAACTCGCAGAAATTTTCAAAGTAATTGCTCATCCGGATCGAATTCGTTTGATAGAAGAGCTTTCGAAGAGCGAATGCGACGTGAGCACCCTGGCGAGTTCACTCGGTCTATCGGGGCCTCGAGTATCACAGCATCTGAACCAACTCCGGCTAAATCGAATGGTTAGTGAACGTCGTGACGGTCAGCGACATATTTACTCGCTGATACAGCCGGAGATAGCTACTTGGATTGTCGAAGCATTGGCCTTTTTAGGGGGGCGAGGTACGACAATTCCGAAGAGTAAGATTAATACGGCTCGCCGTTTGTGGAGTCAGGAATCTGATGCACACTAGATTTATCTGATGTCTACAAGCTGCTCAGTTAAAAAGTACCTTTATCAATAAACTCAAATACTAGGAGTAAGTTTTCATGCCAAAGTTCGCTGCAGGCGTCGTTCAATTTCAGTCCAAAGTGTTCCCGGAAAAGCAGGGTCTATTTGAAACCTTGAGTCACGGGCAATCACCCGAGGCTCTTTTTATCACTTGTTCAGACTCTAGAATTGAAACCGCAATGATTACCCAGACAGAGCCTGGGGAACTGTTTATATGCCGCAATGCCGGAAATATAGTCCCGCCACACACTCATCATACGGGTGGGATGACAGCTTCCATCGAATTTGCCGTTGCGGCGCTTAATGTGCCACACATTGTTGTGTGTGGTCACACCGAATGCGGAGCGATGAAAGGAGCTATGAATCCCGAGGGATTGGTTAGTTTGCCCCATGTCAAAGAGTGGCTTGGTTACACCAAAGCTGCTGTGGACATCGTCAATGAGCTCGGACGAGACATGACTGATGATGAAAAGATGGCATTGCTTTTAAGACACAATGTTATTTTGCAGCTACAACACTTGCGTACTCATCCAACGGTCGCGACTCGCCTCGCACAAAAGGAACTGACCTTGCATGGTTGGGTGTATGACATTAAGACTGGCGGTGTTGAAGCCTATGACGAAGTATCTGGTGAGTTTTCGCCGGTGTCAGAGCTTTATGCGGCAGAAGTTGCCAAACATGCTGCCCATTTTGCGGCTCACTAGTTCGTTTTAAGGAGGAGATAGTTATGAAATTTTTTGATACTTCACATATGCGTGGAGATATATTTGGTGGTCTGACTGCTGGTATTGTTGCTTTGCCTCTTGCGTTGGCATTTGGTGAAGCTTCTGGGGCAGGTCCTATCGCCGGACTTTGGGGCGCTATTTTTGTCGGGTTTTTTGCGTCTTTATTTGGTGGTACAGAGACTAATGTGTCTGGACCTACCGGCCCTATGGTAGTTGTGTTTGCAGGAGTGTTTGCGTCACTATCCGGAGATCCAGCCCTGATATTTGCTGCTGTTGTACTCGCGGGGGTCCTTCAAATACTTATGGGCGTATTTCGCGTTGGCCGTTATATCCGATTGGTTCCATACCCAGTGGTGTCCGGTTTTATGACCGGCATAGGCTGCATTATAGTTGCGCTTCAAACGTCACGATTATTCGGCCATGAACCAGATGGCGGTGGAACTATTAACGCCTTGGCTGCAATTCCAGGAGCAGTCACCGATCCAGTGTTCGCTGCGTTGATTGTTGGTTTGGTTACTATGGCGGTGGTTTTTTTCTGGCCTGCTAAATTGAACCGTTTTCTTCCCGCTCCTTTGGCGGCTCTAATAATCGGAACGCTACTTAGTTTGGTTGTTAGAGGAGCACCGATACTCGGTGATATTCCTACTGGATTGCCTTCTTTTATTATGCCAGCGCTTAGTCAGGATACTTTCGGAATAATAATTGAGGGTGCAATTATCCTGGCATTATTAGGGGCAATAGATAGCCTACTAACCTCGCTAGTTGCTGACAATATGACTCGTACTCGACACAACTCAGACAAAGAGTTAGTTGGCCAAGGTATTGGTAATACCATAGCAGGATTGTTCGGCGCTATCCCGGGTGCTGGAGCGACGATGCGTACGGTTGTTAACATACGAACGGGAGGTCATACCAAGATTTCAGGTATGTTGCACTCGCTCGTGCTGCTAGCTATTGTGCTAAGTCTATCGCCTCTTGCGTCGCAGATTCCGCACGCCGTGCTTGCGGGTATCCTCGTTAAAGTAGGATATGACATCATGGATTTCGCATATCTAAAACGGGCGCATAAGGGGCCACGTTGGGATCTGGTATTAATGACCGCGGTGCTAACGTTGACCGTCTTTGTTGACTTGATCACTGCTGTTGCCGTTGGTGTTGTCATGGCGGCCTTAGCATTTGTTAAACGATTGGCTGATTTGCAATTGAAAGAGGTTGTCGTAGAGCAGCGTAATACCGGTACTGAAGAAGAATTAGCACTGCTAGAAAGTACCAACAACAAGGTTACACTGTTCGATTTCCTCGGGCCGTTAAGTTTTGGTGCAGCCGCCGATCTTGGTCATACAGTGCGAGAGAAAGTTCAGGAGCACACTAGTGCAATCGTATTGGATTTTCAGCGCCTATCGTTTATCGACGTATCTGCAGCCCGTGCAGTAGAGACGATTACCCGGGATGCCCACGATGCTGGCAAGACAATCTATATTTCTGGCATGAATGAGGAGGTGACTCGAATGCTGGAGGGATTGGGCGCTGATGAATATATTTCAAAGGAATCGCGCTATGAGAATCGTCTCGATGCAATACGTGCGGCAGTAAAGGAAGTGATGGATCCGGCTGCTGCGACCGCGTCTTAGATGCAAAATGTTGCAGTTGGTGACGTTAGTCGCCAACTGCAACTCCTTTACCGTTATCAAGCATTAAGTTGGCATGAACGAATGCCTGGCTCGTTTGTTGACAAGGAAGTAAGCGGTAAGTCGTTAAGCCAGCGTGTACTTTAGCTGCAGCGTTCCAATAGAACCGAATCAATGCTACCGGATGGAGTAAATTCGAAAACTTGACCGTAGAAATCTAGTTCTGAATTTAGAGCCTTAATATTATTAGCCGGTTGTCGAAAACCGTGTCCTTCGCCTTCAAATGGTAAGTATGCCGTCGGGATACAATTCTCTACCAAGGCTTGGAATATCAATTCAGATTGAACTGGCGGTACAACCTCGTCTTCGAGCCCCTGTAGTAGAAGCAGTGGCGATCGAATTTTGTCCACGTGATGAATCGGTGATCTAGCAAGGTAGACATCTCGCGCTTCTGGGTATGTCCCTATCAATTGATCCAAATATCGTGACTCGTATTTATGGGTGCCTCCTTTATACAATACTTCCAGATCGCTAATGCCAAAGTAACTGGTGCCCGCAGTGAACACGTTTTCAAATGCCATCGCTGCGAGTACCGTATAGCCGCCTGCGCTGCCGCCTCGTATGGCGACCTTGCTATCATCTATGAAATTGTTCGTTGCTAACCACTTAACGCCGCTAGCGGCATCTTCAATATCGACAATGCCCCAGTTTGGGTACAGTTTTTTTCGATAAGCACGTCCATAACCCGTACTGCCTCTGTGGTTTACATCGAAAACAGCGAAGCCTCGGCTTGTCCAGAATTGAATAGAGGGATCTAGCGTGGAATAAGATGCGCTAACCGGACCACCATGAACCTTAACGATAAGAGGAGGGAGCGTACCTTCTGGTCCAGAAAAACGGTCATTTTTGGGTGGATAGTAGAATCCGTAGGCTTCTTCTTGCTGGCCAGTAGGAAACGTAACGTATTGTGGGGTAGACAAAAACTCAGGCGCAATTTGCACCCCGCTGGGTTGGTAAACCTTTTGGAACTCATCGCCCTTCAACAAATAGATCGCGGATTGTGATTCGGGTGTAGAGGCGATGAAGTAAGTACCGTTTTGGCTTTGAGCGATTGATCCAGCAGATGAAAATACGCCCTCAATTTTACCAAGCTTGCCGTTGGTCAAATTTACGCGAGCCAGATGTGCTACGCCGCCAATTAAATAACTAATAATTGCGCTTGAATCGCTTTCGAAGTCGTAACTAGTCAGTTCGATTTGCTGATCTATGACCAGCTCGGGAACACCTTTTGCATTTAGGCGATACAGGGTACGCCAGTTTTCAAAGTCGGCAATAAAATAGAGTTTATTGTCTTGTGTGTACGCTGGTTTGGATATGGCGACGTTTCCGTCCTGGGGTACTTCTATAGTCTCCAAGGCGCTGCCATCTTCTGCAAGGCTGGCAACTCGTAATTGAGTATCATCCCAAGGCATATTTGGGTGTGACCAGGTAATAAAAGCAACCGCTTTGCCATCTGGAGAGATCGTAGGACTACTGACAAAATCGGTTCCTTCAAATAATATTTCTCCTTCTCCACCATTGACCGTATCGACGGTAACTAATGAATTTATTGGCTCACCCGCGTCGCGGTGATCCTCACGTACGCAAACTAACTGTCTAAGGGGCGGGTTGACGACACATTCCATGTATCGTAAGCCATCGGGTGTCAGCGCTTGAGGCTCACCACCCAAAGACATTGTGTAGATTAGTTGGTCAGCAAAATTCGAAAAATATATATCGGATCCATCAATTAGGTACGGGCGTCCACCGTATTCGTGGACCCGAGAGCGCACGCTCATATCAGATGGAGTTAATTGAACGGCCGAATGGTTTTCGTCGAGCTGCACCAGGATATTTCTTCCATTGGCTGATGCACGGCGCTCAATAAAGTAGAGCCGCTCGTTTGCTACTTTTAACGAAGAAACACTATCAGAGGCGTCAAAAATACTGGCGGCAGTTAAGGGTGATTCCCAGCTACCATATTCAGCTTGAACGGTGATATCCAGAAACCCTTGATTCTGTTCTGAAGTGCTTTGGGCCAAGGCACTAGTGCTTAAAGCATATAGTGCTATGACCGCTAAAACATGCGCATTTCTGGCAATTTTTCTACTGATGATTATCCGGCTACCATGTGCTCTATTCTTGACTGCTTGCTTCAGCCAAGGCATAGCATTCATATTCAAGAACCCGAACATCTGATTCCAGACGCCGATATAAAGGCATACTCATCTGCCACGGCTCGGTATAAACCTCAGGGTCATCAATTGTTACTTCGTAGAGCATATGATCAGGGCCAGTCCGGGTGTACCGCTCGATAACGTGTAAGCTAGGGCTATGAAAATTACCTGAACGATCGAACCAGGTCTCACCGGTAAAGTGCACAACATCAACCACCAGGGTGTCACCTTCCCAATGTCCGCGAGAATCGCCCATGTACCACTCGATTGGCCCGGGTAAATGTTCTCCTTTAAGATGTATGTTACGAATTGAATGCACCCATTCGTAGGTCATTACGATCTGCTCTTCTGCTTGAAAAATCTGAAATGGGTAAGGCATGTAGTTGATGCGAGGCACGCCGACCATCTTGCAGTTTGCCTCTGGGTCTTCGGACATACGGTTACGAAAATTTTCTTCACGTTGTTCGAGCGCCCATGACTGGTAGGGGAGCTCATTACCAACCACAACACCCTGTCCGGCGGGAACGCCATACGCTGCTGAATGATCTTGAATATCCCAGACTGCGGTATTCATGGCCTGCCAAACCCCTTGTAGATCTGGGTGTCCATCGGATGTTCTTGGTGGCGTATATTCTTGTGCCTCGATATCTTGTCGTGGCATTAGGGATGCTAATACAGCAACGACAATTAAAAGGCCGAGTCGCTCTATCGTAACCCCGTTTTTGTGCTTAATTATCATTATCGATCCCCTGGGGCGCTTCCATCTAACAGGGTTTTACCGTTGGATAAAATAACCTCTTCCCCATCAATTGTGCGTGACCCATCACGGGCCGGTAAACCGTGAACTTCGATTCCTGTGCCGACAGGCAAGTCATCGGGCCGCCAGCCTCGTCGAATAAGAGAATTAGCACTTCCAAATTCAACTTGCCAAAGTTCCATTTCTCCGGCTTCATTTGGTGCTTCTACCGTTAGCCAAGCGTGTGGGTTCCGCCATTCCAACCCAGTAATGGTCCCTTCGATGCTTACCGTCTTTGTCATATCAAATTGGAGCGCTATAGAGTGGTGCGCCGTGGCAGGCAATGTCATCGTGAATAACACAGCACCTGTAATCGCTGTAAATACAGATAATGATTTAGTACTCATAGTTCCGATTCCTCTAATGCTAATTCTGCTTCTTCAAGTTCCCATGCTGCACGTAATCGTCTGGCTTCATCACCAGGCATTCCTGGGTATACTTTGTATCCTACGGCCTTAAACTGTTGTCTTGCTAGCGCGTTATTCTCGTAACAAGCTTCCTCCCATACTTCAAAACTCTCATCGGTACTTCGACGATAGGCGAGTGCCATAGTAAATGGCTGGGTGTAAACGTTCGGGTCGGTGATAGTTGTTTGGTAGTGAATGGTGTCAGCATCTACTAGCGTAAAGCGTTCTTCGACAACCGCTTCGTCAGTAAAGAAACGCCCGCGCTGGTCTAGCCAGGCCAAAGCACTTTGATTTTTGGTATCTATAATTAGCGTATTGCCTTCCCAGCGGCCGACAGAATCGCCATTCCAGAGACGGATGCTTTCGCCAATATGGTCACGTGCATCGACAGGAATTACTCGGTAAGCATGTGCTTCTTCACCTTGCACAAGAAAATGATCGGCGTTTTGCATAAATTGCATTGTCCCGGTCATATACATCGTAAGCGGAACACCGCTTAAACGGCAGATTGCATTAGGGTGCACGTATTCAGGGCGGTTTTGTCGCCGTTTTGCTTCAGCCCATGGCTGTATTGGTACAATGCCGCTCGGTGGATCAACAATGAAACTAGTTCCGCCGAAATCATCGATAGTTTTAGGGTGAGCGTGGATGTTTTCGTGTGCCGCTGCTCTGCGGCGCCAAATCCCGCTCATATCTGGTTGGCCGTCGGCGGTTAGCGGTGGCTTAAATGTTTTTGCGGCCTCTAGAGCGCAAGCATGAAATTCAGCGTGGGCATCGCTTGAACAAACAGAATCAGTCACCCATGACTGAGCGACAGCAAAATTTGAAATCAGTAGCAAATATACAGCTGTTGTAAAGGCCGTGAACGTGCGTTTAGGTATGGTTAGCATTAAGAAGTCCTAATCGTAAAAGCGCACATTAATTTTTTGGTTAGTTGGTCGCAGTCTAACCATTTTTTAGCACGCTTTTTAAAAACGTAAAGAAACTTTACCACACTATTTCTGCTTGCCCAATATCAAATGTATGGGATTTAAACGGTTATTTTTCGGGCTTTTGTAGGTGGTTACTGCCCCTTATACATTGTCCATAACGCGGTTAGGTCTGAATCCAAATCACTACGAGTCGAGATGTAGTTTATATGTGCGGTATCTGGTTTGCCTTTCACTGGTTGCACGCTCCACATCGAATCGACCGATAGGGGGTTTCGCGAATAACGTACGTCGATAATTCGGCTAGTATCATCTGGATGTATACCAATATAGTTATTGGTGAACCAACGAAAGCGTTCAATATCCAAAGCTTGTTGGCTGGCTCTATTTAGCCATTGGAAGTGTCTATCGGCCGTGTACTTTTCAACTGGCATACCTTCAAAATGAGAAATTGAAAAGCCGGTGCGTATAACGTCGACATAATAATTATTGTCTGCCTGATAGACAGTTTTCCACACGATCGCATTACCAATGCTCGGTACAGCAATCAGCCGTTCTGCTTGATGTCCTCGTTCACTAGCTAGAGCATAGGCGGCTTCCTGTGCACGGTCACGTTGCAGCATTCCAAAAACCAAATATATAAAAACCCACGCAAGAGCGATCCTAGCTAACACTTTACTATTGCGAATCGAAGCCGCAATGACTAGCGCTAATAGCGGTAGGGTAAATAATGGGTCAATTATAGATACGGTATTCCAGGCTATACGCGCGTTGCTAAAGGGCCAAAATAATTGTGTTCCGTAGGTGGTACAGGCGTCGAGCAGGGCGTGAGTTGCATAGCCAGCAGTGCAGTAGAGCGCTGTTGTTTGAAAACTTAGTTTCCAGCGACGGCCGAGTAGGTAAAAAAGTATGACTGCACTGATCAAACCTCCAAACGGTATGAATATGAGTGAGTGGGTAAATTGACGGTGGTATTCCAACGCAAGTAGAGCGTCGTTTTCTGATTGGATCAGGACATCCAAATCGGCACTCAGACCCGCTATAAAACCGAGTATTCCGGCGAGCTTTAGCTGTGCATATTTGACAGGTTCGTTATCTGCCCGGTGAGCAAGGTTTTGTGCGCCTATTGCACCTAGCGTGCCTTGCGTAAGCGGGTCCATATTTATCGGTTGATGCTAATAGACTAAAAAAAGCGAACTTGCTTTCGCCACGCGATCATAAAAAGAAAGCCAATTAACGCGCCGCCTAGATGTGCAAAGTGCGCAATGCTAGCGCTAAACAGAGCAAATCCGGTGATACCGGCGGCTAGGTCCAGGCACAAAAGTACCGGCACAAAGTATTTAGCGGCAATGGGTACTGGGAAAAAAATCAGAGCTAGTTTTATATTTGGAAACATTACGGCGAAGGCAACAAGTAACCCGTAGATCGCACCCGACGCTCCAACCAGGCCACCGTGGTAGTAACCGTAAAATTTGTTCATGACTTCGTCGGGTACACCCACTTGCTCTGGATAGTATCGACCGCTTTCCAGAATCGTTTGTAGTTCTGCTCCGCCAATTCCATTGGAGACCAATAAGGCATATATATCGTTGAACTGATATTCGTTGATCGACAACTGTAAAACTGCAGCGCCAACACCACAACATAGATAAAAGATAACGAAGCGGGTGGGTCCCCAGCTGCGTTCTAAGTATGGACCAAACATCCACAACGCAAACATATTAAAGAAAAGGTGAGTTAATCCGCCATGCACAAACATATAGCTAATTAGTTGGCTAGGCGCGAATTCTGGGCTTAACCAGGAATGCAGGGTCAACTGATTACCAATGCCTGTATTCAGAAGCTCATCAGCAGCGAATATCGCAGCGTTGATCGCTAGCAGTGATGCCACTACCGGAATGGATTTTATTGGGTGCACTTTGCTTTAATTTCCTTTTATATCGGTTCAGGTGCAGCGTTGGCACCATATGGGTTTTCTCCATCGGTCCCTTTTAAGACAAGCATTACAAGTAGAGCGATTAACCCCAGCAGTGGAATTAAGGCAATTACTACCCACCAACCACTACGATTAATGTCATGCAGGCGACGGATAGTGACGCCAGTTACCGGTAGCATCACGGCCAAAGTGTAGACCCCACTTAATAATCCAATTCCGGATGATAGGTGAATATAGCCTAATGAAAAATCAACGAACGAAAGTAACACTGATATAAGGGCGTTAACTAGAGAGAAATACCAATACTCAGCTCGGCTGGCGCGACCATCGAAGACAGTGTACTTTTTTAAAACAGCGATGTACCAATTCAAGGTGCGGTTCTACTTTTCCAATAATAAGTAATACGCAATATATCGGATATTGCTCAGGTCTTCATCTTTCCATGCAAGCGCACAAATCAGCGCGAACAGGGTTACACTTGTAGCGATAGGCAAATAGCGACTTTATAGCGGAGATTCCGATGACAAATGTTTTAAACTTTTTGGCCAATTCGTTTGCGTTCGCAGTTGGCGTTACCGTGCTAATTATTATAATTCTTTTTATAATTGATATTAGCCAAACCAAAGATGCTGTTCGCAAGAATTATCCCGTGGTGGGCAGGTTCCGCTATTTGTTTAGTACCCTTGGTGAGTTTTTTCGGCAGTACTTTTTCGCAATGGACCGCGAAGAAATGCCATTTAACCGGGCGCAGAGGGAGTGGATTAAAAAGTCTTCAGAAGGTCACGACAATACGGTCGCATTTGGGTCGACCAAAGTGTTAAACACGACCGGGTCTTTTATATTCGCTAATGCTGCGTTTCCGTCGCTTGATACGCATAGCACTGACACCGAAAGTTTAACGATTGGAGCCGGAACCAGAAATCCGTATGAACCGAACTCGGTGTTCAATATATCGGGTATGAGTTATGGAGCCCTATCTCGGCCCGCCATAAGAGCGTTATCTAAAGGTGCCAAGCTTGCAAACTGCTGGTACAACACTGGCGAAGGTGGCTTAAGCGAAATGCATTTAGAAGGCGGTTGTGATTTGGTGTTTCAAATTGGCACCGCAAAATATGGTGTTCGTGACGAAGATGGAAATCTTTCCGATGAAAAGCTTCGGAATATTGCCGCACATGAAAATGTACGTATGTTCGAATTGAAGCTGGCACAAGGAGCTAAGCCAGGGAAGGGCGGTATGCTGCCTGGGGTTAAAGTCAGCGAAGAGATCGCGAAAATTCGAGGTATTCGGGTCGGAGAAGATAGTATTTCCCCAAATAGACATCCTGAGATTGATTCGGTACAAAGCCTGCTCGATATGATCGGTCATATCCGTGAAGTTACCGGCAAGCCGGTAGGCTTTAAGACCGTTCTTGGCGCCAAAAAGTGGTTAGAGGAGTTATGCGAAGAAATACACAAACGTGGTATTGAGAGCGCACCCGATTTTATTACTATAGATAGTGGCGATGGAGGTACTGGTGCTGCACCAATGCCACTAATGGATAACGTAGGAGTATTGTTATTTGAATCATTGCCGACCGTTGTTGATATTCTTCGAGAATATGGTCTTCGGGATAGGGTTCGTGTAGTTAGCTCGGGTAAATTGGTGACACCGGCCGATGTTGCGTGGGCGCTTTGTGCTGGTGCTGACTATGTGGTGTCTGCAAGAGGGTTTATGTTCGCTTTGGGGTGTATTCAAGCAATGAAATGCAATAAGAATACTTGCCCAACCGGCATAACCACGCACAGCAAACGCTTACAGAAGGGTTTAAATCCAGCTGAAAAATCCGTTCGAGTTAATAAATTCGTTGAGCGGATGCGTTATGGTGTGGGGCTGATTGCCCATTCTTGTGGTGTTTCTTCACCGCGTGATCTCAACAGGCATCATGTTCGTATAGTGCAGAGTAATGGTTTGTCGGTGCATTTAGACGAGTTTTTTCCAGATTTGGATATCAGGGAAGAATATCGAACTAGTTAGGTCTTGCCGTTAAACCATTGCAGGAACAGACTACGGGAATACGGTACCAAGCCATAACAATAAGATTAACGCTATTACCTGTTCCTTTGATCTGCCCGGTGATTCAGAAGGTATCTTGTTTTGACAGGTGATGTTAGCCAGCTAGTCCGTTAAGAGTTGTTGCTTCGGCGAGTATTCGGAGAATAATTGGTGTGTGGCCTGACCATTGGTGTCCAGCCAAAGTGAAACTGGTTCGGGGTCATCGCCAAGCAGAGTAATCGCCAGCATTAGCTCACCATTGAGGTCAAGACTCTGGGGTATATCCAGTGTTAGCCATTTGCTATCCATAACCCGGCTGCCATCAAACTGCTTCAAAAATATACTGTTTCCTGCGGGGTCCTTAATTTCAATTTCTAATTTTTGACGTAGATTGTCGCGCGCATATAAAGCGGGCAGTATGCGTATGCGCCGTAAGTCGGGTGCTGCAACCGTGAGTGGGAAGGTAGTTTTCTGGTTTAGGATGAGTGGAGTGGATACTGACTCTAGAGCGTGTTCTTCCTTAGCGCCAACAAGTACAGGCAAGGCACTCTTGATAGCACTGCGTTCAGTAATGGAGTCGTTTTGCAACCCGGGTATTAGGGTGGACGTACGCACAAAAATTACGACTGCGAATAAAATAATTAGCTGTCCTGCGAAGGTGTCTCTGCGGCGCCATACTAAAATACATGATGCCAGAGCGAACAGTATTAGCCCTCCGTTACTGGAAATGATCAACTTGTCTTGATGTTGTAGTTCTATCTGGTTTTGACCCGCATCTAGTTTTAATCCGATTGAATTTCCATTCACTTGAAAGTAGTCCGCCTCAACTCCGTTGACGGTTACGCGCCAACGCGAACTGTATGGATAAGACAATACCGCGAGCTGGTTTTTACTGGCGGTAATAGTTGCTTGATACCCGTTTAGCAGTGCTTCCTCGCTAACAATTTCACAGGTGCCTGTTTGTAGACCTTCGGCATCGAGGCTCGTCATTGCAGGATAGGACGTATTGCCTAATGCACCAGCATAGGCGGAAAGTACCTGCTCCTGATTTTCGTGATTGATGATAGCCTCTGCACACCACGCTCTATTCGCAACATTTCTTAGCTGGTAAAGATGATGATTATTAGCAAAAAACAGGTGCTCTAGTAGGGGGTCATTTCTGACGTTTTCGCTAATTAGGTACTTTACGTTTAGCTGTGCCAGCAGTTCAATCGGGGGCTCTGTCAGGTGCATGATTCCGTTCAAACTAACTCCGGTATTGGGCGCAACGGAAGAAATAAACTGGCTATATTGGTTAGGCAAAACAGTTAGGTAACCAGATACTTCTGGGATTCCATAAAAACTCAGGACATTGGAATGGTAGTCGTTCTGTTGTGAATCGACGGCTACACGAAAAACTGAATCGTCGGCTTGAATATATCGAAGCGTACTATTTGTCGGAAAAATGTAATCGTTGTCGAGACGAGTATTTAGCCCTGCCCCAGCTTGATATAGGTCAGCAACAAGTATGATTGCCGCAGCTGCGGCCAATCCATATTCAATTGTCCAAGGTCCGAGCCTGTCGCGAGCGAGAACAATGAATATGACGCCAAAAATAAGGAATCCACAAAGTAGTGCTGCGGGACGAAGAAGCAATGTGATTGGATATTCTTGTCCAACGAAACTCCCTACAATTGGTATTAGCAGCGTTATGCACACCACTGCACAAACCGCTTTACTAAAAGCACTGAGGTTGTCTGCCTGCCGGCTTAGCCAACTTAGGCCCCAGCTTGCGAACAGGCAGAGAAAAAACAATTCTAGAGTTATAAATCGAGTGAAATTGCCCTTGCCTCCAAGTGGAATATTCAACATAAACCAACTCATTAGTGGCGAGCGGTACATAGCAGCAATGACCACACAAAATGTTATTAGTGCAGCCATAAACATTGGCCGTTGTTTTGGCTGCGCTAGAAGAGCAATACTGGCCAACGCAAATGTGACCGTTAGTACTCCTGCATACCCCAAATATTCAACATTGTTTGAATGAGGGTTTTTAAAGTACTCAAGATTCACGCCACCGTAAAAAAATGGATTGTAGAGCCTTTTAACTTCTTCAAATGGGGGGAGAAACGCGAGTAGGCTTTGAATTGCTGTATCTACATTGGCTTCTGCCAGTTCTTCCATGCCACGCCAATTCTGAGCACCGCGCAGGCCTTCGTTTATCATGCTGGCCTCAACCAGCATCGATATAGCCCAAAATAATGAAGCTACCAGAATCAATCCATGTAATAGGACCCAGGACGATAGGCGCTCTCGCCAAGGAGTGTAACGTTCGAATGCCAAATAAAGGCTAAAAAACAGACCAAAAGCAAGGTAGGTATATAAAACAATTTGGTGGTAGCCGGAGGTTGCAAAAATAAGATTTACGGTTACAAACAAAAGTAAACTGAGTCTGTCTCGGGCGCCTTTTAAGAGTAAGAAACCTAGCCCGAATAAGGCTGGGATCCACATCTTTGTACTTAAGTGCTGTGGGAATTGCAGCCATACGAGCTGATGCAGATTAAAAGCCCACGCGATCCCTGTAAACCCCGCAACCATCCGATTTGCCCCAAAAGCGAGAGCACAAAGGTACATGAGGAATGCTGCACCGGTTAACCGAAACCATAAAACCCAATCTAAGGCGTTTATAGTATCGGTTAGTACCTGGGGAAATGCGGTAACAAAGGCTCCGATTCCTGCGTCTTTCCAATCTGTTCCTGAGAATATGTAAGGATTAAATGTCGGCGTTAAGCCTTGGCGGAATGCGGACCACTCCATATTTCGAAACGGTTGGTGGGCGGTTGGGGAATCGATCAAGCCATGATCATGGACACCAAGCCAGGGGTATTCCGAATTCCAACCTTCTTCGGCAAGAATAATATCGAACCCGCTTAAACTTTTGTCGAGTATTAGGACATCCCACAGCCACAAGAACGCGAGCAGCGCAAATATGGCGAAGGCCGCACCGTGCCTTGCGGCAAATGATGGGAAGCTAATGTTTGTAGAAGCTAGATTCAAACTGTTGGCGAATGGAGCTGGCTTAGGTTTACGCTAGGAAGCCTAAGTATAGCGCTAGCGCAATTATGGTGCGCAAAATAAAACGCTGAGTAATTTACATCTTAACTCTAGCCCGGTGATTCGAAAAATATATATGAAGTAGAGTAATCGCTAAATTCGAAATAAACCTTTTTCTCTCCAGCGTCTATATCGCCGTTTAGGTTGAGATCGATAACACCGTAACCATAGCGATAAGGTCGGGGCGCGCTACCCTGAGTCGCCTCGGCAGTGGTTAACTTATCGATGTCTAAAAAGCGTTTTACCAATTTGTCGCCAGCATAAATTTCAAGTACGCCATTTGTACCGGTCCAGTTTTGTACGGCGCGGCCAAATTGATTTTGGGTTTCCTGAGTGCAGGCGCTGATGATTAGGCATGATACAAGTATTGCGAGTACCGACAGTTTATTCATGATATAGATTACATCCGGGCAATTTAAATTAGCTGGGCTACTCAGAATAGATGGGGTCATACCGCGGATATTTAAACTCCGATTAGGGTGCTTTCATCCGCGTCTTGCACGCGTGTAAGTGTTAGGCGGGCAGGTCAGGGATAGCGGCACTCTCTAATTTAGCGATGGTATCCTTCAAAACAAGTTTCTTTTTTTTAAGTCGACGCAATTGAAGTTGATCGAATAAAGCGTCTCGTTGTAATTGTTCGATCGCATAATCAAGATCACGATGTTCCATGCGTAATGCGATAAGTTCTTTATCGCGTATTGAATGTCTGGAGTCCATGGGAGTAATTACAAGTATACGCCTGCAGCCAATTTTCGAAGGCCCAGTTAATTAGAAATACCACTAAATTACAAGTCTATGAAAAAGGCGCATGATTACTTTTCTTCGTTGGATATTAAGCGTATTGTTTGTCGAGTTTCTAGGATGTTCTATCAAAAATTCGGTACCGCTGGTCGTAAATTATTATGTCGATTCGCAGTTTTGTTGCTTTGTGTTTGCCGAATTCTCTAGCCACTAGGGTCGGGGATGATATTGCACGTTTATCAGTGCAGGATAAGGAAGCAAGGGTTCGTTGGGTCGACGAAGATAATTTGCATGTAACACTGGCGTTTTTGGGTGACTGTGAGCAATCCCAATTAGATTCATTGGACTGGCACTTAGAAGAGATAGCTTCTTCTTGTCCATCCGTTGAGCTAAAAGTCGATTCATTAAGTTTATTTCCCTATGGGAAACGCCCTAAACTGTTGGCGGCTATACTGAGCCCTGGTGATGCGTTGGTTGAATTGCATCATCAAGTAGAAAGGGCGGCTAAAGATATTGGGATTTATGTAGAAAAACGTCGATTTGTGCCACACATAACGTTAGGGCGTTTGCGAGGGCATGGTCGGCGCGAAATGAGTCTGCCATCAGTGTCTATTGGAATGTCAGATATCGCGCCCGCAATGGCGCTGTTTGAAAGTACTCTTACGCAAGATGGGGCAATTTACGACGAGCTGTTTCGTTACGATTTGGTCCCGGACGTTGATGATCTTCTTACTGATGGGGTGGATTTAGATGACTCCGAATCACAATTTATCGGGCTCAACGCTGCCCAAGGGCAAAAGTAGAAGTTGACTGAACTTATCTACGATCTACACACTCACTCTGATGCTTCAGATGGTGTGCTGTCGCCAGCAAATCTTATGCAAGCAGCCCATCAGAGAGGGGTTAATACTATTGCTCTGACCGACCACGACACAACGTCTGGTCTAACTGAGGGGCATAAAGCAGCAGAATTACTCGGGATTAACCTGATCAATGGCGTTGAGGTATCTGCTACCTGGAAAGGACAAACTATTCATATTGTAGGACTGGCAGTTCAACCAGACAATGAGGTGCTAAAGCGCGGTCTGAAGACAAACCTTAAAGCACGTGAACAACGAGCGACTAAAATTAATGATCGTTTGTCTAACTGTGAAATTGAGCCAATGGTTTGGGCGGATACAGAAATTCCGACTCGAACACACTTTGCGCGCCATTTAGTTGAAGTTGGGTGTGCCAAAGATATTAAACAAGCATTTAAACGATATTTGGCCACCGGTAAACCCGCTTGGGTTGGCGTGGAGTGGTTGCCACTGGCTGATGTGGTTCAGATTATTGTCGAAGCTGGTGGCGTTGCTGTTATTGCACATCCGTTTCGTTATAAGTTTACCCGTACACGCTTATGCGCTTTGGTAGAAGAGTTTAAGTTGGCCGGAGGGTGTGGAATAGAAGTTATTTCTGGAAACACCAATGCTAACCAGTTGAGAGATATGGTCAACATCAGCGCTCAATATGGATTGCTTGCCTCAAAAGGGTCAGATTTTCATGACCCTACTCAGATATGGGCACCGCTAGGAGGGGGCCCTGAGATTCCCCAACCCTGCACGCCGGTATGGACACATTGGCAAGTGAATTAACTGTTCACAGGTGAGAGATTGGTCTAATTAGTTCCCGCTTCTAGGGTGTGATTTTTACTTAACTTTTGCTGTATCGGTTTGAGGGAACTGATAGTCTGTTAGCGATTTTTTGTTTTGGTGCTTGTTCCTATGCTTGATCAGTCAGCTGCGCCTTCTGCAGCAAATAAAACCATTTTTTTAAAGGATTATCGTACGCCAAATTTTTTGGTCGACACTGTAGCGCTTGATTTTGAACTCGGTGAGACGGTTACTTCAGTTATTAGTAAGCTCACCCTGCGTAGAAATGCAGATGGTGAGACTCACGCACCACTAGTGCTTGACGGAGAACAACTTGAATTAACCTGTCTGGAACTTGATGGTAAGCAGCTTGATGAGACCGAGTACCAATTGGTGGGTGATCAACTAATTGTTGCTGAGGTTCCTGATAAGTTTGAATTAGTTTCTACCGTCCTCATTAAACCTCAAGAAAATACTCAGTTATCTGGTTTGTATAAATCCAGCGGAAACTTCTGTACGCAGTGCGAAGCTGAGGGTTTCCGAAGAATTACGTTTTTTCCAGATCGGCCGGATGTGCTGTCGATTTTTTCTGTGCGAATAGTGGCCGATCACAAACTCTACCCAGTGCTTTTGTCCAATGGTAATCCCACCGAGAAAGGAGAAATGGATGATGGACGGCATTGGGCACAATGGGAAGATCCTTGGCCAAAGCCCAGTTATTTGTTTGCCCTTGTAGCTGGAGATTTAGGCCAAATAGAAGATAGCTTTGTGACTATGGGCGGAAAGGAGATCATCCTAAGAATTTATACAGAGCATCATAATGTAGAAAAGTGTGACCACGCGATGCGGTCTTTGCGCAAATCTATGCAGTGGGACGAAGAGGTTTATGGTCGCGAGTACGATTTGGATGTATATAACATTGTCGCGGTTGATGATTTCAATATGGGTGCGATGGAGAATAAAGGGCTTAACGTATTTAACTCAAAATATGTTTTGGCACTGCCAGAAACAGCAACGGATGCAGACTATGAAGGTATAGAGTCGGTAATTGGGCATGAGTATTTTCACAACTGGTCCGGTAATCGGGTCACTTGTCGAGACTGGTTTCAGTTAAGCCTCAAAGAAGGCTTTACGGTTTTTCGAGACCAGGAATTTAGTGCGGACATGGGGTCGCGGGGAGTGAAGCGAATTCGTGATGTGAGGGTGCTCAGAAGCGCTCAGTTTGCTGAGGATGCAGGCCCTATGGCGCATCCTATAAGGCCTGATTCGTATGAGGAGATCAATAATTTTTATACTGTAACGGTTTATAACAAGGGCGCTGAAGTGGTGCGTATGCTTCGTCACATCGTAGGCAGTGAACAGTTTCGGACGGGCACCGATTTGTATTTTGAGCGCCACGATGGACAGGCAGTGACCACTGAAGATTTTGTTAAAGCGATTGAAGATGCTAACGATTTACAGCTTGAGCAATTTCGACTTTGGTACAGTCAGGCGGGTACGCCAGAGGTTCAAGCGCAAACAGAGTTTGATTCTGGCGCCGGTACGGCTTTGCTAACGTTTTCGCAAACGTGTCCCGATACGCCTGGGCAAAAGGATAAATTGCCTTTTCAGATTCCGTTGGTTGTCGAAGCGTATGATCAGAATGGCAATCGCTTAATTGAAGAAACAACGCTATCTTTAACCGAGTCTAGACAGGAATTCACATTCAGCGATTTAGCGACTCGGCCTATATTTTCTGTTCTACGTGGTTTTTCGGCACCAATAAAATTAGCATTTGCTAGCGAGCCTGAGGATAGCAACGTACTAATGCGCTTTGATTCTGATCCGTTTAATCGGTGGGAGTGTTTTCAGAATCAGTTCAAGGCGTTGATGATCGACAGTATGGAAGCGCCAAGTACGTTGACGACTGATATGCTCCCAACAGCGCTGATTGAAGCGCTAATTGATGTGCTCCATGGAGACGACAATGCATTGGCTGCTGAAATTATGAGCTTGCCGCCAGAGTCGTATATCGCCAGCTTCTGCAAACCTATCGATCCGCAGGCAATTTATGAAGTTCGTCGAGCGTTGACGACTGCGTTGGCGCAACGATTAGAATCTGAGTTTTTGCTGGCTTATCAAAAATGCACGGTTGAGGGATCAGAGTATCGGGTGGAGCCAGCGGATATCGGAAAACGAGCGTTGAGAAATAGATGCCTAGGGTATCTGCTAGAGCTAAAACATAAAGATTACACTACCCTGGCTCTTGAGCAATTTGAGTCCAGTGATTGTATGACAGACACCTTGGCAGCCCTGTCAGGCTTGGTATCTTCGCAATACTCAGATTTGGACTCACTACTGGAATCTTTTTTCGTGATTTGGAGAGACGAACCATTAGTAGTGGATAAATGGCTTTCGCTTCAAGCGATGGCGCCGACCAATGATGTGCTCGATAAAGTAGTTGCCTTGCGCAAACATGAAGCCTTCTCAATCAGTAATCCTAACAAGGTTCGCGCTTTGTTTGGAGCCTTTGCCAGCGCCAACGCTACAGGGTTTCATCGTTTGGATGGAGCGGGATATCGGTTCATTGCCGACGCGATTATTGAACTCGATCCGGTGAATCCACAGACCGCTGCGCGTTTAATGAGCGCGTTTAATCAATGGCGTAAGTATCGTCCGGACTTGGCAGCGAAAATGAAACAACAAATTGAGAGAATCTATGCGACAGCGAATCTGTCAGCCGATGTGTCGGAACTTGCCAGTAAGGCCTTAGCCTAAGATCTAAGGGGCAACGCGTGAGATTTAGTTATTAAACGGCGCTTAAGTTTGCGTAGGCCGCGACCAACCACTTACTTCCGGCGCTACTAAAATTTACTTGCACGCGCGCATATTCACCTTGACCTTCCACATTCATGATTACGCCCTCACCGAATTTGGGGTGGGTCACCAAATGTCCAACGCCAAAACCTGGCAACGTGTCGGCTAAAGCCGCGGGTGCTGATGAGGTTGGTTGGCCAGGCCCTACACTTTGACGTGTGGAACGAATGACATTGAGCATTTCTTCGGGGATTTCATCTAAAAAGCGAGACGGGCTGGTGTAGTTTTCCCTGCCGTAAAGCCTTCTTACTTCAGCGTGCGATAAATATAGGTGTTTCATTGCTCGGGTCATTCCTACATAGCAAAGCCGTCGTTCCTCCTCTAAACGTCCAGGCTCATCGATAGAGCGCTGATGCGGAAACAACCCCTCTTCAAGTCCAGTGAGGAACACTAGATCAAACTCTAGACCTTTCGCGGAGTGCAGGCTCATTAGTTGCACACAGTCCTCCCACTCTTCGGCTTGTCCTTCTCCTGCTTCCAAAGCAGCGTGCGATAAGAATGATGAGAGTGGCCCTAAATCTTCATCCTCTACTGAAAAATTACGCGCTGCAGAAACTAATTCTTCCAGATTTTCTGCTCGTGCCTGCGCACGCTCACCTTTGTCTTTTTTATGGTGCTCTAGCAGACCGGAGGCATCCAACATCGCGCTAATCTGACCGGGAAGGTCTTGATCTTCTAGTTGCAGGCCCAGTTCTTCAATCAACTCAATAAATGCGTCAAGTGCACTATGGGCACGTGCTGCAAATGATTTTTGAGCCAGCATTTGTCGTGTGGCTTCCCACATACTAATTTGCTGGGTTTGAGCATGTGCGCGGACCTTTTCGAGTGTTGTGTTTCCGATGCCGCGCGTTGGTGTGTTTACGATTCGCTCAAAAGCCACATCATTGTCGCGACTACTAGCTAGCCTTAAGTAGGATAACGCATCCTTGATTTCTGCCCGCTCGAAAAAGCGTAGACCGCCGTAGACTCGGTACGGCATGCCGGCGTCCAACAATATTTCTTCAAATACGCGAGATTGCGCGTTGGAGCGATAAAGAATAGCGGTCTGTGCACGTTCTCCACCATCGTTAACCCATTCGCGAATCCGGTCGATTACGAACCGTGCTTCATCTGTCTCGTTGTACGCGGTATAAAGTTGAACTGGGTCACCATCGCTATCGGCGGTCCATAGTTTTTTCCCCAGACGCCCAGAGTTCTGTTCGATCACCGCGTTAGCGGCGGCTAGAATATTACCGGTTGATCGGTAGTTTTGTTCGAGACGTACTGTTCTGGTTGTTGGAAAGTCTTTTTCGAACTGCAAAATATTCTCAACTTTGGCTCCGCGCCAGCCATAAATTGATTGATCATCGTCACCAACGACAAACAAGTTTTTATGTTTGCCCGCGAGTAACTTTAGCCATTCATATTGGATGCTATTGGTATCTTGAAATTCATCAACCAAAATATGTTGAAAGCGCTGCTGGTACCGTTGCTGAAGTACTTCGTTATTTCGAATTAACTCATAGGCACGTAGCAGTAGCTCGGAGAAGTCGACTAAGCCAAACCGGTGACATAGATTCTCGTACTTCTCATAAACGGCGAGCAATGTTTGCTGTTGTAAATCTTGAGTTTGTGCGATTTGCGCAGCGCGCTGACCTTCTTCCTTGTGCGAATTAATAAACCATTGAATTTGCTTGGCAGGCCAGTAGGCTTCATCAAGAGCCAATTCCTTAAGCGCTCTCTTTATTAAGCGAAGCTGGTCATCGCTATCGAGAATTTGAAAGTCTTTTTGCAGCCCTGCTTCTTCGTGATGGTAACGTAATAACCTGTGAGCCAAACCATGAAATGTTCCCATCCACATACCGCCAACGGGCACGCCAAGCATTTCCTCGATGCGATGCTGCATTTCCCTGGCGGCTTTGTTGGTAAAGGTAACCGCGACTATGGATAGGGGTGATGTATTTAAGCCTTCAACCAGCCAGGCAATGCGTGAAGTAAGTACGCGTGTTTTACCGCTACCGGCACCAGCGATAATGAGGGCCGGGCCTGGCTCAAGTGCGACGGCGTCACGTTGGGCATCATTAAGCCCGTCAAAAATATGGGAGACATCCACTAGAACTTGATATTTAGTGTTTACTGAACCGTGACAGATTTGGCAAGATTGCGAGGCTTGTCGATATCGGTGCCTTTGAGCAACGCCACATGATACGCAAGCAACTGTAGCGGAATCGTGTAAATGATCGGCGCGATGCAGTTGTCAACCGGCGCAACTTTTAGCGTGGTTATATTGTCATCATCCAGAATACCGCTAGCGGGATCGGCAAAAATCACCAATTGGCCTCCGCGCGCACTTACCTCTTGTATGTTCCCTTTAAGTTTTTCGATCAGATTATTGTTGGGCGCAACGGCTACTACCGGCATGTTTTTATCAACCAAAGCCAATGGTCCATGCTTTAGTTCGCCGGCAGCGTATGCCTCAGCATGAATATAAGAAATTTCTTTCAGCTTTAGTGCCCCTTCAAGCGCGATTGGGAATTGATCACCGCGACCTAGAAAAAGTGCGTGTTGCTTATCGCTAAACCGCTTTGCGATTTCTGCGATTTCGGGTTCCAACTCTAGGGCTCGTTCTATATGGGCAGGTAACTCGCGAAGTTCTCTAACGATACTGGCTTCATCAGCATCGGGTTGAGTGCGCCGACGCAAGCAGAGGCCGAGCATTAATAGAACCGCAAGTTGCGTTGTAAATGCCTTGGTTGAAGCTACGCCTATTTCTGGTCCGGCGTGCGTCATCATTGCCAAATCACTGGCGCGCACCAGTGAGCTTTCGGGGACGTTACAAATAGATAGTGTATTAGAGTACCCAAGTGTTTTGGCAAGCTCCAAAGCGCTCATTGTGTCTAGCGTTTCTCCAGATTGCGAAATGGTTACGAATAGTGTGCCCGTGTCGACTACATGGCTCCGGTTGATATATTCACTGGCAATTTCAACATCGCAGCCAATACCAAAGTTTTCAAACCAGTAGCGCGCCACCATCGCAGCATGATAACTGGTGCCGCATGCGATCAGCTTTACTTTGCGTGTATTGTCGAATACTTCACTGGCAGTAATTCCGAATGATTGCTCAAGAACATGATCACCGACGATACGGCCTTCAAGGGTATCTGCAATAACCCTGCCTTGTTCATGAATTTCTTTGAGCATGTAGTGCTCGTAGCCATCCAAAGTGACGTCTGCATCCGATAGTGTGCTAACTAAGGTTTTGCGTTGGATCTCCTGGCCGTCTGCGTTCGTGATAGTCAGACCATCAGGTCTCAGTATTGCAACGTCGCCATCTTCCAGGACTTTGTAATTTTGTACCACGGAAACTAATGCCGACATGTCAGATGCAACGTAGTATTCACCTTCACCAATACCAATAAGAAGCGGGGAGCTTTTTCTGGCGACAACCAAGGTGTCGGGCTCATCCGCACAAATCACACCTAGACCCCATGCTCCTTCGAGCTGATTTACGGTATTTCTTACTGCACTTACAAAATCGGCACCTGACTGCATTTCTGCGTCGATTTTATGAGCAAGGACTTCAGTATCGGTTTCAGAGGTAAATACATAGCCCTTTGCGCGCAGTTCTTGGGCGAGCTCTTGATAGTTTTCGATGATCCCGTTATGCACTAATGCGATTCGTTGGTTAGACAAATGCGGGTGGGCGTTATGTTCAGATGGCACTCCGTGGGTGGCCCAACGGGTGTGCGCAATGCCAATATTGCCTTCGATACTGGTGTTTTCTACTAGAGATTTTAATTGCGCAACGCGGCCGACGCTGCGTTCACGACTTAATCCGCCAGCATTATTAATAATTGCGACACCGGCAGAATCGTAACCCCTATATTCGAGCTTTTGAAGTCCGTTAAGTAACACATCGACGACGTTGTTTCTCGCTAGAGCGCCTACTATTCCGCACATACTGTTTCGCCTGTTTTATTGACTATCGGGCTTATCACTTGCCTGCTATTTTTTTGTCGGGCGTTTCCAGCCCTGAATGCTTTTTTGCTTGGTGCGCGATATCGCGAGAGTGTCGGCTTCCACATCGTTGGTAACGGTAGTGCCTGCGCCTATGGTCGCGTTATTGCCGATAGTAACAGGAGCAACCAATTGGCAGTCAGAGCCAACAAATACGTTTTCACCAATTACCGTACGGTGTTTGTAAGCACCATCGTAATTGCAGGTGATTACGCCTGCGCCGATGTTGGTGTTAGCCCCAACATCGCTGTCACCTACATAACTCAAATGATTAGCTTTTGCGCCTGCTGCCAGCGTACTGTTTTTTACTTCAACAAAGTTACCAATTCGAACATTTGCACCCAGCTCGCTACCGGGGCGAATTCGAGCGAACGGCCCTAGCACTGCTGACGCACCGACATGGGCATCTTCGACGACGCAGTTCGGCTCTATTCTGCATCCATCCGCCAAAACACTACCGCGAACGATGCTATTGGCACCAATTTCGACATTGCAGCCAATTGTCGTAGGTCCTTCGATTACAGTGTTTACGTCGAGACTACAGTCTGGCTCGATACTCACACTCCCACGAAACGTTACGCGGGTTGGGTCAATTATCGTTACGCCAGCGTCCATATACGATTGGGCTCTGCGAGTTTGATAGTGTTTTTCACATTCCGCCAGGTCACGGCGGCTATTTACACCGAGCACCGAACCAGAGTCATTGGTGCAAACACCGGTAATAGATTCGCCTTGAGACTTAACCAGTTTGACTATGTCGGTTAGATAATATTCTTTCTGATCATTGTTGTTATCTAATTTGCCCAACGCACCAGTCAATACTTCTACCGGTAAAGCCATGAATCCAGTGTTGATTTCTTTGGTAGCTCGCTGGGAATCACTACAATCACGATGTTCGATGATTTCGCAAACATTCTGCTCTGAATCGCGAATTATTCGTCCGTACCCAGTGGGGTCATCGAGTTCAGTTGTGAGCAACGCCAACTGCCCTAGAGCCGCGATTTCGGTCAGCTTGGTTAATTCAGTAGACCGAATTAACGGCACATCACCATAGAGTATAAGTACGGTATTTGATGCGCCGAGATTTGGCAAGACTTGCTGTACTGCGTGACCTGTACCTAGTTGTTCGGTCTGTGCGGCCCAGGTAACCTTTAGGTGTGGGTGGGCGGTTAGCACATGTTGTTTAATCACATCGGCATTCTGGCCAACCACAATGTGAATATTGGTATTATCTAGAGCCTCAGCGGTCTCAATGACATGGCTAATGAGTGCTTGTCCGCCGACTGGGTGCAGCACCTTGGTTAAAGAAGATTTCATACGCGTACCCTGCCCCGCAGCGAGGATAATTACGTCGATATTTGCAGCTGAATTCATCTCGCGAACTATATCATTTTTAAGGCTTGATAAGCCCGTGTCGATTAACTATTAGCATTGATCAAGCAGAACTCTTAGACCAAGCAACTGATAAGCTTTATTTGCGCGCTGATCGTTTACGTAATCAAGATGAGTTTTCTTCAAATTTACTCTGAGCGGAGCTTGTGGCGGTGCTGGGTGCTGTTGAAAGAAACTTATCAGCGGCCAGTACGAGTGAATCTACCGCGATGCCTAATTTGCTGGTGTTGTTGCGTTTGCATGCACGAACCAGTTCTACACAGCATTCTGCTAGGTTTTGCGCCCCAACGTATCTGGATGAGCCTGTTAATTTATGCGACGTTTCTCTCAATTTCTCAAGTTCGGTATTCTGGTAATGTGATTGCAGCCGGGTGATGGTCCCGGGCAGCCTATCGGTAAAGATTTTAAGGGCTTTCTCCCAGGTATCTTGATCTCCTGAGGCCAGGTCTAGTCCAGCCGATTTGTCGAGTACACGACCTTTGCGGTCGCATATGTCAGGGTCAATAAGTAAACCCAAGGCAGATATCAGATCCTTTTGACTGCATGGCTTGAGCAGTATTTGGTCGAAGGGGCTATCATCGATAAGTGTTTGGTGTAGCTCGATATCTGCTGTCACACATATAATTTTAGGACTTAAAGTGTTTTTATCTTTGTGGATCAATGGTGCTAAATCTGTACCCTTTATATCTCCGAGGTGCTGATCCATAAATATCAAGTCGAATGACTCTATTTGCAAAATTTCCTGAGCGGCTTTGCCCGAAAAACAAGTTGTTACTTCAACGCCAGTCGCTGCGAGAGTATTAATTAAAAATATATTGCTGACTTCGTCGTCATCTATTACCAGTGCAGTTTGTTGGCTACCGTCAAACTGCTCGATTTTCTTTGAGTTTTCTTGCGGTGCTATGGTGAAAGTATTGGGAATGTTAAGAGTGAATTGGCTCCCATTACCAAGTGTGCTTTTCGCCTTGAGAGTGCAACCCAGAGTTTCCACCAAGCGTTTAGTAATCGCTAACCCCAAACCGACGCCATCGTTAGATTGACTTTGGGCGTCGTCGCCCCGTTGAAATGGTTCAAATATACGCTTTAACTGCTCCTCATGAATGCCCGGGCCAGTATCTGAGATAATAATCGTGAGATGCGACTTTTGCTTATTCTCGTTATCCGCGAAAATTCTAATAGTAACGCCACCTTCTTGGGTGTACCGAATTGCATTGGTGATTAAGTTGTCCAAAATCTGAGTGATTTTGGTCGCATCGCCAGAAATTCGTTCAGGTATCGTGCTTTCAAGGTCGAGATGCAAGAATAAAGATTTCTTTTCTGCCATATGCTTATGCCTGGCAGCACATGCTTTGGCAATTTGAGTAAGAGAAAACGGAATATTTCGAACAGTAGATTGACCGGATTCTAGATACGCGAAATTAAGAGTGTCATCGACTAAATGTATAAGGTGGCGTATAGATCGGTCGATTGGAGCTACCATGTTTTGATCAGATTCACTTAACTTACTGGTATCAATTGCCGTCAGGAGATTCATTACGCCGTGCAGCGGAGTTCGAATTTCGTGGCTAACCTTTGCTAATAAGCGTGATTTGGATAATTCGGCGGCCTCTGCTCGTAATCGAGCCTGTTCCAAAGATTTTTCGACGCGCTTACGTTCGCTAATATCACGGGCAATTCCTTGGAATCCGGTAACTTTAGACTTATTTAGAACGGGCCTTGAGTTTATTTCCACGGTGCAAATCTCACCTTCTTTGGTGACTAGGTCGAGCTCGAAAAATAATGTGTCTTCGCCAGCAGCATGGTCGCGGTAAATTTGCGAGGCTCGATTCCACTCATGTGGGGCGACTAATTGATTCCAATCCAAAGTAAGCCCTTCTTCTACCGAATAGCCAATAACTTCAGAGATACGGTCGTTACCATTTCGGAAATGTCCTTTCCGGTCGACGGTGAAAACAATGTCGGTGGCGTTATTATAAAACTCTTTGTATCGCCGCTCATTAATCTTCGACTTTTTTAGTTCTTCTTGCAGACGCTCCAGCTCAGACACACGCTGTCGGTGTGTTGGTTGGATGTCCTTGTTTGGCGTTCCAGCACGTTTCGAATCCATATTTCCCTCATTTGTGTAGCGCCCTGCTGCCGGAGTTGTGGCGCAATAATTCTGCGGCAGCCCAACGGGTAGAAAAATGATATAGTTAAATCAATGGCTTGCCAATCTATTTGGCAAAATTATTGTATCGAGAAACACATTTTTTGATGCAAGGCTTAGTGATCGCGGATCAAAAGGAGGCAACGGGAGGGTAGCCACATGCAAGATTTAAATCTTCGAACTATTGATGAATCTACTTCGGACGATCAGCAAACCCGGATCATGTTGGTGGACGATGACGAGCTAGTGATCTCAGTTCTTGATGCGGGGTTATCTAAGATGGGATATCTCGTAATGAGTTATACGCAGCCACAAGATGCTTTAGACAATTATCAAAATTTTGGGCCTGATCTAGTTATATTAGATTTTGAGATGCCAGAGATGAACGGCGCTGTGTTGGCTGAAAAAATGCTCTCCAAAATGTACCGACCGATTATTGTTCTTTCTGTGCGACATGATGATTTTGGTTGGTTGAAGGCAGTGGAGGCGGGAGCGTTAAACTATTTGGTGAAGCCGGTTAGCGCAGTTCAATTACGTCCGACCATAGAAGCAACCTTGTCGAGCTATCGAAACCTGGTAGATCTCGTTGAGCGAGATAATTCTGGTGATCATTCTATTCCAGGTTCCTCGGCGGCAGTGCTAGATCAATTAGGGTTTGGTGTTATAGTTGTTTCGGTTACTTTGAAAGTTACAAAAATGAATGCGCAGGCTAAAGAAATGATGTCGGGAATATCTTCTTTGGTAATTCAGCAAGGCGACTTACAGTTGTTAGATGCCTCATTTTGTGAGCGTTTTAAAGCGTTCACGGCGTCCACAGAGTTAGCTATCACCTTGCTATTACGAGAAGACGATAATTCGTATCCTGTTTTTATCAGGCGGGTAAGTAATGAATCTTTTACGGGGTATACACTCTTTTTGCTAAATCCAGGGTCGGGCTTGGAATTGAGTGATGATCTTGTTTCAATGTTCTACGGTTTGACTGGGAGAGAGGTGAGGATTGCAAAGTCTATTTCTGCAGGAATGTCGATTGAAGACTATTGTTCTAAGTATTTTGTTTCTGCAAATACAGCCAAAACGCAGTTAAAGTCAGTATTTTTAAAAACTGGAGTACACAGTCAGGCTGAATTGGTCGCGAAAATCGCTGCATTGGCAAACCCACTAATTAACTAGAATTTGTTAACCGAATTAGTATTAGATGCTCGTGCAAACATAAATAAGCGTTTGGGGAACGGTAATTCATTCAGTAGAGTCCCGTCATGGGCGGCTGTCAAATTTTTATTGGTCTATCAATTTTGATAGCACAGCCATAGATTTGAGCAGCTCCACATGAGTCTTCCTATGCCAAAGAGTCGTTAGGCATAAAAATATTTCTAGTGGAGTTTGTTTCCTTGCAACGGATACTTGTCGAGCTGTTGCTGCGGTATCTTGAGTATTTAAGTAGGTTTGGTGAGGTTTAGTTGAAAAAAACAGTCGCAATAATTGGTGGCGGGCCCGCCGGACTTACGGCAGCGTATGAATTGCTAAAAGAATCGAATATGGATGTCACCGTATTTGAGGCGGGGGATGATGTGGGCGGTATTTCACGCACCGTAAATTACAAAGGTAACCGAATGGATATCGGTGGGCATCGATTTTTCTCAAAGTCTGACACTGTGATGAATTGGTGGAGTGAAATTCTTCCAGTTGAATCGAGTGATCAAAAAAACTTCGACATTCATTACCAAGGCAAAAGTAGGCGTATTGAATCCGCAAGTAAAAGTGAACCGGACAATGTAGATGATGTGATGTTGGTTCGCTCTAGACGTTCCAGCATTTATTTCCTACGCTCACTATTTGACTACCCTATTACGCCAAATTTAAAGACGTTCTCTAATCTAGGGTTATGGCGATCATTAAAAATGATGTTTAGTTACGGATTTACTCTGGTTACGCCAAAACGACCAGAAACGAATCTTGAGCAATTTATGATCAATCGATTTGGCAAAGAGCTGTACCAGACGTTTTTTAAATCTTATACCGAGAAAGTTTGGGGCGTGTCTTGTGAAGAGATAAGCGCTGAATGGGGCGCTCAACGACTTAAGGGGCTATCTATCGCTGGGGCGATTAAGCACTTTGTAATGGGATTGCTCAAGGGGCCTGATCAAAGTATTCGACAAAAGGAGGTTGAAACCTCCTTAATTGAACGGTTTCTTTATCCAAAGTATGGGCCTGGACAATTGTGGCAAAAGGTGCGAGATCGTGTCGTTGCAGCCGGAGGGGAAGTAAAGCTCCATTCAAGAGTAGTGGGTTTGGAATGCCAGGGAACTCATGTTGTTTCGCTGGCTGTCGAGGATGGTGAGACCGGCGAGCGCTATAATTGCGAACCTGACTACGTGATTTCTACTATGCCCATTAAAGAGTTAGTTCAATTTTTGGGTGATAGTTTACCCGCGGATGCTCGGAGAGTAGCTAGTGGTCTGTTGTATCGCGACTTTATAACCGTCGGTTTGTTATTGAGCGATATTAAGTTAAAGGAACCAAACGATTCTGGTGAAGAGGTTATGTTGAAGGACAACTGGATTTATATTCAGGAGCCGGATGTACAGCTAGGTCGCTTGCAAATATTCAACAACTGGAGTCCGTATTTGGTGGCGGATCAATCAACTGTATGGCTGGGTTTGGAATATTTCTGCAACGAGGGCGACGCTTTGTGGTCATTGAGTGATGACGATATTAAAAGCTTAGCGATAGCGGAATTAGAAAAAATAGATATTATTGATTCCAATAAAACGCTAGATGCTGTTGTCGTTAGGGTGCCGAAGACTTACCCCGCATATTTTGGCACTTATGCTGAGTTTGACAAGTTACAGCAACCATTGGATGAAATTGATAATTTATATTTGGTTGGTCGTAACGGGATGCACAAATATAATAATCAGGATCATTCGATGCTGACTGCGATGGAGGCGGTAATAAATATTGTTTCAGGGCACCCTGATAAAGCAAATATTTGGGCAGTAAACACTGAAATGGAATATCACGAATCCAAGTAAGTTCGGAAACTGGTTTGCTACTAAATAATACCCGAGCACTGATAATTATTTTTGCGGTGACCTGTGGGCTATTTGCCCACAGTGTCGACCAGCGGGCACCGTGGTTCGGGGCAATTGATACGGGGCTGCATGAATGGTTAACCGGCAGTACGGTTAAGTTTGCTAAAAACTGGTACCGCGAAGGGCCCGTTAATTTAAAGTTTCTAATGTTGGAAGAACCATCAAGCGTGGAGTTTCCGATGCTGGAAGATCGTGGTGTCTACCAATCATATGCTCCTGGTTCTGTGCTACCGGTCTATCTAATAGCAAAAATAATTGGGCGTCCTCCGTCAGCTGCAATGGTTATGAGGTACAACTTACTTAACCACTTTGGTATAGCCTTTCTACTTGCGATGGCGAGTTACTTTTTGCTGTTCAAGCTAGGGGTTGCCCGAGGGTTGGCGACGGCTTTATCTATAGTTCCGGCCGGTTTGCAGCTGAATATGGGTGCGCCAATGTATTGGCACCAGAATGTCTATTTTTCAGATCAAGCGGTGATTCTTTTTTTTGCCGGAATCATTACATTGGAGGTGTTCCGTGAAGATGTTCGCAACACGAAGTACGCTACAGTATTTGCACTGCTTTATGCTGTGGTTTCGTTTTACGGAACCTTAGTGGATTGGTTTTTTGTGGTTGTACTGTTTGTGATCTTTTTAAAGCGTTGCGTATTAATGGAATTTGGAAAATCTGTGATTGTATGGGGAAGGGGTGTATCCTTGTTTTGCTTACCACCTGCGCTTGCTCTGGGGTTGTTTTCACTGCAGTTTGGGTCTCCGCTACAGATGCTCAATGGGTTGAGCGGAATTGCGGCACTTCGCAGTGAAAGTATTGAGATTTCGCAAGAATTTAGCATAGGGTTTAATGAGCGCATATGGCAGCATTTGATTCCATACGGATATGGAGAAAATGCTAGCTTCGTTCTTCTTGTCGCGTTTTTCGGGTTAGTGCTAGTTGGTTTTGAATTGATTCGACGTGGGATTCACAAGTCCGCGTCAAAAGCGTTTCGTAAGGTCTGGGTTTACTTGGTGCTTTCTCTTGTCCCATGTTTGATGCACATTTATCTACTGCAGAATCATTCCTGGATACATGATTTTTCGGTACTGAAATTCGCTGTTTTCCTTTCCATAGGCCCATTTCTATTAGTACCGGCGCTGTGCTTTTATGTTTGTAGGGAGCGGATGAAGGTAGGCATGCCAGCGTTCGTCAATTTGAACCTACTAAAGGCCGCGGGTTTAAGTCTATTGGTCTTGCTTTTTATTTGTATGGTAAGTTTTATCGAGCAGGCTAACGCCAGAGCTATTCATTTCTTTGCATTCAAACAGCCACGAGAGTATCTCCTGATTGGGTCATTGCTCGAAGCCGAAGCGACTTATCAGGATATTGTGTTTTCTCCGCATATAGAAATTCCGAATGCACCGCCAATTATGCTTTCCTACTCCATGAAACGGGTTTATTACAGGCCAGATATACATGATCTAAATGCGCACATTGATCAGTTTTCGTCACGACTCGGTGAAGATGGTTTTAGTACTTCTATATTGATTGATGAGCGAATGAAATCTACTCTGTCAGATTCGTGGCAGGCTGTGCTTCAGAACTCAGAGCTAAAGTCCACGAGGGAACAATTCAGCCTGTATCGATATCAATTAAACCGTTAATGATAGTTAAGCGTGAACTCTACTGGCAGCTCTATGTTCGACAATTTAATCAGGGAAGTAGCTAGTTTGTTAGATTTTAATCTGTACAGTTGAGATATGGACAAGTTAATTGCAGTAACACCAGGTGAGCCTGCGGGGGTAGGCCCAGATCTATTAATCCAACTTTGCCAGGAGAGGGTTATGAGCGGCTTGTTGGTCGTAGCCTCAGTTGAACTATTGGCTAAGCGTGCAGTTGAATTGGGTTTTCCCCTAGAATGCATAACCGACGGATCTAGTGTGACTGAAGTTGGGCAGCTTGCGGTTCGTGATTTAGCGCTTAGCAGACTTCCTGAGGCTGGGGTGCCAACTAGCGAAAATGCCAAACACTTACTGGCGGCACTAAATATAGCAATCGATGGATGCCTCGCCGGAGAGTTTATCGCTATGGTTACGGGACCCGTCAATAAAGCGATTATTAGTGATGCTGGTTATGATTTTACCGGGCATACAGAATACCTTGCTGAGCGAGCGGGCACGGCACTACCGGTAATGTTATTGGCAACGGACGAATTGCGTGTTGCATTAGCAACTACTCACTTAGCTTTAAAGGATGTGCCGGCCGCTATTAATAAAGATTTAATCGAGCAGGTTGTGCGTGTGATTGATCAGCAGTTTGTAGGTAGGTTTGATATTGAATCGCCGCGTATTGGCGTGTGCGGCTTGAACCCGCATGCTGGTGAAGGCGGTTATTTGGGTAGAGAAGAAATCGATCAGATTATTCCAGCTTTAGAACAGTTGCGGGCAGAGGGAATTAAAGTTGATGGTCCGCTGCCAGCGGATACCGCGTTCACCGAACATATGCTTGAGCAATATGATGTGATGTTAGCGATGTATCACGATCAGGGTCTGCCCGTTTTGAAGCACCATGGTTTTGGTCGAGCCGCCAACATAACGTTGGGCTTGCCGTTTGTCCGCACCTCTGTGGACCATGGCACTGCGTTTGATATAGCTGGCACGGGTGCAGCGGATCTTGGTGGATTAAAAACCGCATTGGCCTATGCCACGGCGTTGAGCGCTTGATGGATGATATCTTTCTGCCGGCCCGTAAGGGGTTGGGGCAAAATTTTTTGCATGATCAAAGAGTGATTGAGAATATCGTTGCTGGATTGAATCCAAAAATCGGCGATACCGTCGTAGAAATTGGCCCCGGACGGGGGGCGCTTACCAAATTATTGTTAGAACGAGAGTGCGATCTGCACCTAATTGAATTTGATCGAGACTTGGCACTCTATTGGAGAGATAAGGCGGCGTCGGTAGCGAACCTAACTTTGCATGAGATCGACGTGTTGAAGTTTGATTTCAATGATTTTCTTGGTATTAGCCCCATTCGGGTAATTGGAAATTTGCCTTACAATATTTCCAGTCCAGTTTTGTTTCGATTGCTTCAGGCAAAGAAGCGCATAACAGATATGGTGCTTATGTTTCAAAAAGAGGTGGTTGACCGTATGGTGGCGCAACCGGGAACTAAGCAGTTTGGGCGCTTATCTGTGATGTTGCAGCAGGCCTGCAAATGTGAACGGATTTTGCAGGTTCCAGCAGGTGCATTTTCCCCACCGCCAAAGGTAAAATCGGCGGTAGTAAGGATGGTGCCACACGAGGTATCTGATTTTTCCCTGCTAGACGAAGAGGTGTTTGGTCTGCTGGTGAAGCAGGCATTTTCTATGCGTCGTAAAACGTTACGCAATTCATTGAAAGAGTGGCTCGATGCTGAAGATTATGAAACACTGGGAATTGATTCCGGTAATCGGCCAGAACGTCTAACTGTAGGGCAGTTTGTAGCGCTGGCCAATTGCTTTGCGAAGAAAAGCGCGTAGTGGGTTAAAATTTAGCGCTGTAATCAAATAACTAGCTATTAATAATTGAAACACTAATGATACGAATAGTTCGTCACATTTCTCTGATTTCCACCGTTCTAATGGGTTTTGCTTCGGGCGTTGCTTATGCGGCACACGATTGCAGTGTCATTTATGATGAGTTCGAAAGTCTCATGCATAAGCAATTTCTTGTCCAACCGGGTGACTATTTGCCTGTTGCTGAAGCCCAATTAAGCGAGTTCGATTTTGCGGCTCAACAGCAAGGCAAATTCTTATTGTATGAGGAGCGCGAAGACGCCGGGATACTTGTGTTTCTAACCGGGGAAAATCGTTACGGTAAATTGCTGTATCGATGGAGCGATCCATTGCCGGATAACAAACGTCACCTGTTGATCCTTGAAGGGTTATATTATGAAGCAGTGAGCAGTGGGCTCCTGCCTACACGATTTGGGCCGATCCGAGTTAGTGCAAATATGGGGGTCGATCTTGATGCGTGGCAGTTAGTTGCGGTTGATCAAACTGTGCTTGATCGTCGGGCTGTGGCTATGCAGGATGCACTTAGAGCTGCTCAAGGAAGTGTAGCGATGCCTATTGATCCGTTTGCGGATGCTTTTTCTAGTCCTCAACTCGCTGAATCACAAGCCCTAGACGAGACATTGTTAGTTGGGTCCGAAATCGAGGAGCAAGTAGAAGTTTTAATTGATGAACCAGATATTGCCGACCGACAGGGTATGATTGAAACCGATTTTTCGGTTTCAAAAACTGAAGCAGATTTGTTGGTTTGGCAAGATGATGCGGGTGTATATTATGTTGGGGCTACGGAATTAGGCCAAGCAACATTCCCATTGATGTCGATGTGTGAGTTTGGAGCTACGGAGTATCAGGTCGAATTACCCATTCGTTGATTTGATTTTCGATCCATTGTTCCGCTTGTTTGGTTAACTCTCGTGGATCCTTGCCAGCCGTCACTATAGGTTCGCCAATTGCTACATTGATTGTGCCCGAGCGTTTTAAGAAGCTACCCTTGCCCCATAAACGGCCTGCATCGTGGGCGACCGGTATTATGGGTACGTTTGCCTCCACGGCAAGCTTTGCGCCACCGACACTGTATTTTTTCTTTAGGCCGTAGGCTACTCGTGTGCCTTCAGGAAAAATAACCACCCAACGACCTTCTTTAAGAATACGTTTCCCCTGTGTTACGACTTGGTCAAGTGCATTAAACTTGTCGTTTCGATCGATAGCTATTGGTTTGCTAGCCCAGAGGCCCCAACCAAATATGGGTATGTAGAGGAGCTCTTTCTTTAGAACCCATGTCTGTGGTGGGAATATAGTTTGGAGGGCAAACGTTTCCCAGGCGGACTGGTGTTTAACCAGCAATACGCATGGGCCCTCAGGAATGTTATTTTGTCCTTTGATCTGGTGGCTAATGCCACAGGTAATCCGCAACCAGGGTATCACCAAGTTTGCACACCATCCTAGAATACGTGATCGCGATACGGGGTTCATTGGTAGTGCAAGAAGCCCAAATGGAACCACTAGAATGGTGATGGCAGCACGACCAATCTCGAACAACAGGCTTCGTGTGGCTTGAAAAATGATCAAGTTTCTAGTCAGCAGGTTTGAGAAGAAAGTCGGTAAAGGCCTCTAGGTTTTCGAAAACTGGAAGGCTCTCTACCCAACGGCTTTTATAGCCCGCGATATCTTCGAGCGTCTTTTCGCCGTTACCCGTAGTTACCAGAACCGGTTTTGCTCCAGCAGCATGGGCGGCGATAAGGTCTCGTTCTGAATCACCAACCGCGTAAACATTATCCAATCGAACCGACATTCGCTTAACCAAATCTTCGAATAATCCTGGTTTTGGTTTGCGACACTGACAACCATCGTCAGGGCCATGCGGGCAGAATAGAATCGCTTCTATGTCGCCCCCAAGATCCTTCAGCTGTTGCAGCATCTTAATGTGAATGTCGTTTAAGTCGGCGGTGTTAAAAAGGCGCCGAGCTATACCGGATTGGTTAGTAATAACCGCTACAGCGTAGCCAGCACGAGACATTCGCGCAATGGCTTCCAAGCTTCCCTTAATCGGTATCCATTCATCGGGGGTTTTTACGAATTCAGTTGAATCCTTATTGATGACTCCATCCCGATCAAGAATGACCAGTGGTTGCTGAGAATCATCTTTTACACTCATTGCAATACCGAGATATCTGCAGTTCTTAAAAACAAGGCCTGTATGCTGGCAAGGAGCGACAGGCGATTATTTTTGGTCGCCTCGTCATCGGCATTGACCATTACTTGGTCGAAAAAAGTATCAATAACCGGGCGCAAGCTAGCCAATTTGCTGAGGCCACCTTCATAATCCGATTTATCGAATAAGGCTTCGGCTTCCTTGGCGGTTGTTTGCAGTGCTGCGGCTAATGCTTTCTCGGCATCCTCATTCAGTAAGGTCTCGTCTAGGGCTACGGTATCGTGTTCTGACTTTCTAAGAATATTTGATATGCGCTTATTTGCTGCCGCAAGTTGTGTTGCTTCAGGTAGTTTGGCGAATGCACGAACGGCCTCTAGACGATTCTGAAAATCCAGAGGTGCCAGGGGTGTGCAAGCCATCACCGAATTGATCTGTTCGCTGCTAAACAATCTATCTAAATAGTATTTGCGTAGTCGTTCCATAGTAAATTTAACGACACGTATTTGGGTTTCCTCTGAAACGAGCAATTCTTGCTTCTGATATTCGTCCGCAGCGTTCTCAACCAGTTGCTCCAATGTGCTGCTGGTGTTGGTCTCGATAAGAATCCTTAGAACACCCAAAGCTGCGCGACGTAGCGCATAAGGGTCTTTTTCGCCACTCGGTTCTTCACCCGCAGCAAAAATCCCAACTAAGGTATCTATTTTGTCGGCAAGGGCGACTGTTTGCCCCACGCTATTCTCCGGTATATCGCCGCCGCCATATTTTGGTTGATAGTGTTGTTCGATGGCCGTGCTTACCGTTTGTGGTTCACCATCGTTAGTTGCAAAGTAGCGGCCCGCAATACCTTGAAGTTCGGGGAACTCGCCGACCATGCTGGAAGTTAGATCTGCCTTGGCCAGCAGTCCTGCACGAGACGCTTGTTTTTTGTTGGCACCGGTATCTGTTGCGAATTTTTCAGCTAAAGCTGAGATTCTTTCAGACTTGGCAGCAACAGACCCGAGTTTGGCATGGAACAAGACGCCATCCAGTGATGGTAATCGCTTGGCTAATGTTGTTTTGCAGTCAGTTTCCCAGAAAAACCGCGCATCAGATAAGCGTGCCCGTAAAACACGTTCATTTCCAGCGCGTACAGACGAAGGATCGGAGCTGTCGATGTTACTAATCGTGGCAAAGCGATTTATTAAGGCGCCTTTATCATCAATGTAATGAAAATACTTCTGGTGGTCGCGCATTGAATAAATAAGGCATTCAGAGGGAACCGACAAAAAGTTGTCGTCAAATTCGCCAACAATTAAGTGCGGCCACTCGACTAATGCCGTTACTTCATTAATCAGCGAGTCCGGGTAGTCAATAACCGCTTTTGCTTCTGGCGTGTCCAGAGCATTGATCTGTCCGCGGATCATTTCTTGTCGTGCGTCAAAACTCGCGATTACATGTGCGTTTTTAAGTTCGTCTACATAATCATCAGCGTGCTTGAGCGATATTGATTTGTCCGCGTGAAAACGGTGCCCTTGCGTGATTCGATTAGTGGAGAGTCCTAACACTGTACCTTGGAGAACTTCGGTGCCTAACATTGTGACAACCCAATGAGCCGGCCTTACAAACTCGATATCACTATCGCCCCAGCGCATGCGTTTGGGTATAGGTAGTTGCTTTATCGATTGTTCAATAGCTTCAATGACTATAACTTCGGCATTGCGGCCTTCTTGCTCAGATCGATGAACTAACCAACTACCATCGTCAGTTTCCAGTCTATCCAATTCATCAAATTTTACGCCGCATGAGCCAGCGAAACCCAGTGTGGCTTTGCTCGGGTTGCCATCACTATCGAAAGCGGCTTTTAGGGAGGGACCACGTCGCTCAACTGTTTGAGTTTTCTGTTTTAACGGAACGTTATTAATAAGTACAGCCAATCGACGTGGTGTGGCGAACGTCTTATAAGGTGAGCCTGATTCCGATATCAGATTTTGTTGTTGCAAGGACTGATGAATGTTCTTGCTAAATGCTGTGGCAAGATTCAATAATGCTTTTGGGGGCAGTTCTTCAGTGCCGAGTTCAATTAACAGAGAGTCTGTGTGGCTCATTTCGAGGTGGTCTCCTTGGCTCCACGAGGAAACCCTAACGCCTCTCGGCTCTCATGGTAAGCGGCAGCAACACCTCTCGCTAAGCCGCGAATTCGTCCAATATAACGTGCGCGTTCTGTAACACCAATTGCCTGACGGGCATCCAGCAAATTAAATGTGTGCGAGGCTTTTAGTACGTATTCGTAAGCTGGAAGCGGGAGTGGTATTTCGAGCAATTCTTTGCACCCGATTTCATGTGCATCAAATTGTCGAAATAGTTCTTCAGTATTAGCATGCTGAAAATTGAACGTCGACATTTCAATTTCATTTTGATGATAAAGGTCACCGTAAGTGGTGCCTGGTGTCCATGTTAGATCGTAAACGTTTTCTACCCCTTGTAAATACATTGCGATCCGTTCCAGGCCGTAAGTGATTTCACCTGTTATTGGTTTGCAATTTAACCCACCGACTTGCTGAAAGTAGGTGAACTGAGTGACTTCCATACCGTTAAGCCACACTTCCCAGCCTAGGCCCCAGGCGCCGAGTGTTGGGGATTCCCAATTGTCTTCAACAAAACGAATATCTTCTTTAAGTGGGTCAATTCCCAGTGCTGTAAGAGAATCAAGGTACAACTGCTGAATATTGTCTGGGGACGGTTTAAGGATCACTTGAAATTGATAGTAATGCTGCAAGCGGTTTGGGTTCTCACCATACCTGCCATCCGTGGGTCGCCTGGATGGTTGCACATAGGCAGCTTTAATAGGTTCTGGCCCTATAGCACCTAAAAAAGTGGTGGGATGGAATGTTCCAGCCCCCATTTCCTGATCGAACGGTTGCATCAATAGGCAGCCTTGGTCTGCCCAGTAGGTCTGGAGTTTCAGGATAAGTTCCTGAAAACTTAATGTGTTCATGACGTGTTTTGCGCGCTTGGCGTTGAATTCAAGTGACTATGACTCTGTGTGGGCGCGATTATAACGCGTGTATGCAGTAAGCGGGGGAGGTATGATGTTGCGAATATGCAACAAAACTAACTAATTTGTTGTAAAAATGAAAATAGTTGTAGACACAACAACCAATTTGGCCTAAATTTCTCGCCCTCGGAAGACCTGAGACCAGAGTTCGCTCTGGTGCCCAAGTCATCAGGAGGAGGAGAAGGTGCAGCATAGCGCCTCGATGAAGGAACAAAAGGGAACCTTACAGGTTCCCTTTTGTTATGCACCTCCAGGATATATAGTGCGGTGCTTGATTTTGATGAAGGCAGCTCTTGGAGATTACGACTCCAGTAAGTTTCGGTTGCTTCGTTATCAGAGCTTATTGCTGAGTCTTGGTTTGATAGCTTTCAAGTTTGTATTTATCGAGCGCATTTAATTTTAGAATTACTAATTACCCTCCCCCCCTGTTTATATCGCACATAATCTCTTTGAATCATTCATTTTTAATGTCGACTAAACGTAAAGCTGTAGCACTCATATCCGGTGGTTTGGATTCCATGCTGGCGGTGCGTATGGTCCAGGAACAAGGAGTCGAGGTAGAGGGAATTAATTTTTTTACTGGTTTCTGTGTGGAAGGGCACACCCATGCGATACGCAATCAAGATAAGAATAAAAAAAAGCGAAATAATGCCTTGTGGGTGGCCGAACAGCTTGGTATCAAATTACATATTATTGATGTTATTGAGGAATATAAGGATGTAGTAATTAATCCGAAACACGGATATGGAGCGCATCTAAACCCGTGCCTTGATTGCAAAGGATTTATGGTTCGCAAAGCTGAGGAATGGCGTGTCGAACACAAATTCGATTTTATTATAACTGGTGAGGTGGTGGGCCAAAGGCCTATGTCACAAACGGTTAAACGTATGCCAATTGTTGTTCGGGAGTCTGGCGTAGGCGATCGCCTGGTAAGACCCCTTTGTGCAAAGAAGTTGGAGCCAACAATGCCTGAGCTCAAGGGATGGTTAGACCGTAGCAAGCTGGGAGACATTAGTGGTCGAAGTCGAAAACAGCAGATCGAATTAACACGTCTATGGGACATTAAAGATTACGCTCAACCCGCTGGCGGGTGTTGTTTCTTAACTAATGAACAGTACGCTGCAAAGCTAAGTGATTTGTGGGTAAGTCGCGGTACGCGTGAATACGAGCTTGACGATATTATGTTACTTAAGGTTGGTAGGCATATACGTCCGAATCTCGATTTCAAACTTATTGTTTGTCGGGATGATGGAGAAAATAACTTTGCAAAAGGCTATAAGAATCGATTTGTTTCTTTGCATTCAAGTAGCCATGAGGGGCCGCTCGCTTTGTTTGATGGGCAGGTAAATAGTAAAAATTTAGTGCTTGCTGCGCGTATTGTTGCGCGTTATGGGAAAGGTAAGCACGCGTCGAGTGTGTCGATTTTAATAGCTCGACCGAAACGACAGGATACGGAAGAGTTGAGCGTGGTTCCTTTGGGTGTAGATGAAATGCCACGCGAGTGGATTCTTTAGTAAGGAATTAGGGCACATATGGACTTGGAGATGTAACCGTGGCGCACCACAATTACAACTTAACGGGCACGATTTGCCCAATTCCGGTCATTAGAACACAGGATCGTATAGCCGAGTTGCTAGACGGTGATACATTGGAGGTGTTATGTTCGGACCCCGGCGCCTTGCACGATATACCAGCTTGGTGCCGCATTCATGGGCATTCAATCACCAGTGCGGTGCAGGAGCCTGACGGGCTAATCCGCATATCGGTGCTTGTACAAAAGGAATGATTGCATTATTTTGGTGCAATTATATTCTAGCGCACCATGAGTGTGCAAGGTGGGGGTTTGGTCTTGCTGTAACTTGTTGATTATTAAGTAGTCGAAACTGGCACGTCTTTTGCTTCCTAAGTATTGGCGTTGCTACAGAGTTATCGTGGGGGCGAAACAAAATTACGAAACATTATTTAAGTTAACCATTAATCTTAACTAATTAAATTAACTATTTATCTTAACAACAGAGGTGATTTGCCATGTCGGCTGCTGATGTATTGAAACTAATAACAAAAGAAGAGGCCCAGTTTGTCGATTATCGGTTTACCGATACAAGGGGTAAGGAACAACATGTAACCGTACCGGTCAGCGAAGTATCGGAAGAGTCGTTCAAAGAAGGAAAAATGTTTGACGGTTCCTCAGTTGCTGGTTGGAAGGGCATTAACGCATCTGACATGATATTGATGCCAGATGCAGAGAGTGCCGTGGTTGACCCGTTCTTCGCAGATAAAACAATTAATATTAGATGCGATGTTATCGAGCCAGATGATATGCAAGGCTATGAAAAAGATCCTCGTTCGATCGCTCAACGGGCGCAGGACTACTTGAAGTCTACAGGTGTTGGCGACGAGGCTTACTTCGGTCCAGAAAACGAATTTTTTGTATTCGATGACGTGCGTTGGTCTGTAGAAACTCGAGGTAGTTTCTGTGAAGTGGATTCGTATGAAGCGGCCTGGAATAGTGAGAAAGAGTACGACCATGGCAATCTCGGTCATCGTCCTGGTATGAAAGGCGGTTATTTTCCCGTACCGCCGGTGGATTCTTTACAAGATTTGCGTTCAGCTATGTGCTTGGCATCTGAAGCGATGGGCGTGAAAACTGAAGTTCATCACCATGAAGTTGCTACTGGTGGGCAGTGCGAGATTGGTACTTTGTTTAATACATTGGTGCGTAAGGCTGATGAAGTCCAAATATTTAAATATGTAGTGCACAATGTTGCAGACCAGTTTGGAAAGACTGCAACATTTATGCCTAAGCCAATCGTTGGTGATAATGGTAATGGCATGCATGTGCATCAATCTATTTTTAAAGATGGTCAGAACATGTTTGCTGGTGATGAATACGCGGGTCTAAGTGAAACCGCTCTCCATTACATTGGTGGCATTTTTAAACATGCTAAGGCGATCAATGCCTTTGCTAATCCATCTACCAATAGTTACAAGCGATTGGTACCAGGTTTTGAAGCACCATTGATATTGGCATATTCAGCTCGTAATCGATCTGCTTCGTGCCGTATCCCTTGGGTTAGCAATCCTAAGGGCCGTCGAGTTGAAATTCGGTTTCCTGATTCAACGGCAAATCCTTATCTGGCGTTTACTGCCATGCTTATGGCGGGCCTTGATGGCATCGCTAACAAGATTGATCCAGGTGCACCGGCTACTGAAGATTTGTATGACCTTTCACCAGAGGAAGAGGCCGGTATGCCAACGGTTGCGCATAGTTTAGATATGGCTCTGGAGGCACTAGATGCAGATCGTGAGTTTCTAACCGCAGGCGGTGTTATGTCGAACACTATGATTGATTCATTTATTGAATTGAAAATGGAAGAGGTCACAGCTTTTCGAATGACAACTCATCCGCTTGAATTTCAAATGTATTACAGTCTTTAATTACGATAGGACGCTTCCTCCGAAAAGGGGAAGCGTTTTTTTTGACTATAGCTGCACCAAATTGGTGCGAAAGTATGGATATGCCTGTTTTAAATCAAATTACTCATTTTTTTGACGCGCTTTCAGTTGCCGTGGTTGCCTGTGATCGTGACTTAAAAATACAGTATTTGAATTCCTCGGCTGAAGATTTGCTTGGTGTCAGTAGGGGTTCTGTTTCTGGGAGTGTGCTAATCGATATTATTGGTAAAGACGATTCTCGAATAGAGTCAGTTATACGCAAAGCATTAAAATATGAACGGCGATATACGCTGAGGGAATACGAATACGAGACCTTGGGTCAGCGGATGATGTTCGATATTACGATCACTCCAACACTGGAAAAATTTGATAGTTTCCTAATATTTGAGCTACATCGTACGGATAGATTGCAACGACTGGCGCGAGAAACGGAGCATTTAGAACGTCAAAAAAGTTATCGAACTATTATTCGTAGTGTTGCTCATGAGATCAAAAACCCACTTGGCGGAATACGAGGAGCTGCGCAACTTTTGGATGCTGAATTGGTCGAGCCTTCACAGCGCGAGTGTACAGCGATTTTAATTCATGAGGCTGATCGTCTGACATCGATGCTGGATCGCTTTATGGGGGCGCGTCGAGCACCCAAGCAAGAATGGCTGAATATACACCGTGTATTAGAGCATGTGGCCAAATTACTGCTTACCGCGGGCGGTGATACCGTTACAGTCATTCGGGATTACGACCCGAGTCTCCCGAAAATATTGGGTGATGACGAGCAATTGACGCAAGTAGTACTAAATATTGCAAAAAATGCCGTTGAGGCGCAAGGAGGGGCTGGCACAATCGGCTTTCGAACTCGCTCGGAATCCTCGTTCACAATTGATCGAAAATTACATCGTCAGGTGTTGTTGATTCAGATTTGGGATCATGGACCGGGAGTGCCTGAGGATATTGCTGATCACATTTTTGACCCTACGGTGGGTGCAAACCCGTCTGGCAGTGGCCTGGGTCTATCGATCGCGCAAGAGCTATTGCAAAGGCAAGGCGGGTTAGTTGATCTGGATGAGTATAAAGGGAACACCTGCTTTAGAATTTATTTGCCCTTTCCCGATGGTAATTCAGTAGACGTAAGAACAATTAAGGTGGATGAGTTATGAGTGATGTATGGGTTGTAGATGACGATGACTCTATTCGTTGGGTATTAAGTAGGGCGTTAGAGAAAACGGGTGTGGATGTTCGGCAATTTAGTGATGCCGAAAGTGTAATCGCTGCGTTGAAGATGTCTACGCCGCGTGTCTTAATGACCGATATTCGTATGGGTAAGATGTCGGGGCTAGATCTTGCCGACCATTTGGCTGAATTTCATCCCGATATGCCAGTTATCATAATGACCGCTCATACTGACCTAGATAGCGCTCTAGCATCCTACCAAACTGGGGCGTTCGAATACCTACCGAAGCCTTTTGATTTGCAAGATGCAACAGATCTTGTTGCCCGAGCGATGGAGCAGACCGTTTCGAGTTCAGAGCCCGCTATTGTTAGTGGCTCGGTGGATCAAAATTTTATTGGTGAAGCTAAAGCGATGCAAGAAGTCTTTCGAGCAATTGGTCGGCTGGCTAAATCAAATATCAATGTTTTAATTCGAGGACAGTCCGGTACCGGTAAAGAGCTTGTCGCGAGTGTATTACATAGTAGTAGCCCTCGGTCTAATAAACCATTTGTTGCAATAAACACTGCCGCAATACCCGCTGAATTGCTTGAGTCTGAATTATTCGGGCACGAGAAAGGTGCCTTCACCGGGGCAGTAGAGAAACGCATAGGAAGATTTGAGCAGGCTAGTGGTGGGACGCTTTTTTTAGACGAAATTGGTGATATGCCCGCGGAGCTACAGACTCGATTGCTGCGGGTGTTATCTGATAAGCGCTTTTATAGAGTTGGCGGTAGAGATTTAATATCAGTTGATGTTCGAGTTCTAGCGGCGACAAATCAAGACTTGGAGGCACGGGTTAAAGATGGGCGATTCCGTGAGGATCTTTACCACCGGCTAAATGTAATACGCATAGATATTCCGACCTTGAGTCAACGAGCTGAAGATATACCCATACTTGCAACTCGATTTCTGAAATCTTCAGCCGCTGAATTAGAGGTCGATGAAAAGTCATTGTCTAGTGCTTCGATTGCAGTAATGAAAGATTACTCTTGGCCAGGTAATGTGCGTCAGCTAGAAAATGTATGCCGTTGGATAACCGTGATGGCGCCGGGTTCTATAGTCGATGTGGATGACCTGCCACCAGAGATTCTCGAGCCGGACGATAAAATTAAGCCAAATATAAATGATTGGGAAGTGGCCCTAAGTGAATTGGCCCGTCAGAAACTAAATTTGGGAGAAGAAAATATCCTTGCGGAATTGACGCCGCGGTTCGAGGGTCTTATGTTGAAAGCGGCACTACAATACACAGGCGGACGTCGGCAAGATGCTGCTAGGCGTTTAGGTTGGGGTAGAAACACATTAACTCGTAAACTCAAAGAATTGAGAATTGAGAGTTGACGTGGACTAGTTATCCGAGTTAACTCTGGTTTATATTTCTGGGCGTTGAAGCCTATTTTAATCTGGGGATTTTTATACTATGCCAAGAGCTAGCATCACATTTCTTATCAGCTTGTTTATCTGTATGCAGGCGTCTGCCGAAACTCTGTATGTGTCGGATGTGTTGAGAATTACCGTCAGAACCGGGCCGACAACTGACAATGAGATTATTGAAATGGTTGCTAGTGGCGATGTGTTGGAAACTACTGGTGAGGAAGCTGATGGATGGTTTCCAGTTCGTACGGCGAAGGGAACAGAGGGCTTCGCTATGTCGCGCTTTCTAGTGAGCGAACCCATTGCGCGGGACCAACTTGCTGATTTACAAGTACAACTAGAGAGTTTGCAAGCGGAGCCTGAGTCTCTGCAGGCGACCATGGTACAAGTTCAAAATGAGAATAGAAATTTGTCTATTCAGAACGATGAACTATCGCTTGAGGTTCAGCAAATGGCCGAGAGCTTGTCGTCTATTACGGATATTTCTTCTAACTCGTTATCGATTGTTGCCGAACGCGACGAGTTACGAGAAGAGCGTGACAAATTACTATTAGAGTTGGACGAGGCTCGAATGGAAAATTCAGTTCTAGAAGACCAGTCAGATAAAAAGTGGGCGATGGTCGGTGCGGGCGTGTTATTTATTGGTATTATCTTGGGGTTAATATTGCCTGGCTTGAAGTCGAGACGTCGTTCTAGCTGGTCTTCGTCTTCATTCTGAGAGTTTTGGCGGTAACCGCGCCAACTTAAACAGCCGGGCCTTTGTATGTAATTAGTCTTTAGCGATTGGCCTCGATAAGTTCGCATATTAGCTTTGCGTGAACGTCGCTGTCGTTTAAACAAGGGATGTAGTTAAAATTTGTACCACCGCTATCAAGGAAATACGCTCGGTTTTCTTGATCAATTTCTTCCAGTGTTTCTAGGCAGTCGACCGAAAACCCTGGGCAGATAACATCCACACTTTTGATGCCTTTGTCTGGCAGAGTTTGTAGTGTTTTGTCGCAGTATGGCTGTAACCAGGGTTCTCGTCCAAAGCGAGATTGGTACACTAGTTGCCATTCGTTAGCTTTGAGCCCAAGGGCTTCGGCGATAAGGCGACTGCTAGTCTCGCAATGCTGGGCATACGGGTCTCCATTGCTTATGTATCGTTGTGGAATGCCATGGAATGAAAATAAAAGTAACTCAGATTTCGTATTACTCTTCCAGTGCTCCAGAATAGAGTTCGCTATGGCCTCAATATAGGCTGGATGTTGGTGATACTCGCTTATAAAACTGAACGATGGCAGCCATCGTTGTTTGGTGTAGGTTTGAGCGATGGCATCAAATGTCGACGCGGACGTGCTCGCTGAATACTGTGGATACATCGGCAGCACGATAAGTTTTCTATAGCCTTCATCATGAATAGCTTTTAGCGTCTTTTCAATTGACGGGTTGCCATATCGCATTGCAAGAAATGCTTGTTGGTCTTCGCCTAAATGTCGGTTTACATTTTCGGTTAGGTGTTTGCTAGCCACCAACAGGGGTGAGCCTTGTTCTGTCCATACCTTTCGGTAAGCGGCAGCACTTTTGGGAGAACGAAAGTTTATAATTATTACGTTTAGAATTATTTTCCATAGTATTCGTGGAAATTCAACGACTCTGGGATCCGATAAAAATTCGGCTAAATATTTTCTCAGTCCCGGACATACCGGCCGGTCCGGCGTTCCCAAATTGGTTATTAGTACCGCGGTGCGTTCGTGTGCTGCGCCAAAGTCCTTATTACTACCATAGTAGTTATTGACCATATCGACTATCGGTTCCTAATGCAGAGGGCAGGGTTACGAAGAGTGCTACGCATTACCGGTAACTTTAACCGTTGGGTGGATGTGCTCGCGTGCAAAATCAACCATACGCTTTAGCGAGACTTCTGCCTGAGCTCTTATACCTTCGTCTATTGTGATTTCGTTCTGTCCTGTTTTCAGTACGTTATAAAGGCGCTGAAGATCATTCATTTTCATCCATGGGCATTGCGCGCAGCTAATACAAGTTGCGCCATCGCCTGCTGTTGGTGCTGCAAAAAACTCCTTATCAGGAGATACCTGCTTCATTTTGTGAAAGATGCCCTCTTCTGTCGCCACGATAAATTGCTTGTTTGGTAGCTCTGCGCTTGCCGAGAGAAGACGACTAGTTGAGCCGACTACGTCAGCAAGATGGACAACGCTAGCAGCGGACTCAGGGTGGACTAATACCGCGGCTTCCGGGAATTCTTTTTTCATTTGTTCTAAGGCTTGTGCCTTAAACTCTTCGTGCACAATGCAAGACCCTTGCCACATCATCATATCAGCACCAGTTTCTCGCTCGATATAGCCACCCAAAAATCGGTCAGGTGCCCAGAGTATTTTTTCACCCTTTTCTTTTAGGTAGGTGCAAACTTCTAGGGCGATGGATGAAGTGACAACCCAGTCTGCACGGGCCTTTACCGCAGCACTGGTATTGGCGTAGACAACGACGGTTCTATCAGGGTGTTGATCACAGAATGCCGAAAACTCTTCTATAGGACAGCCTATATCGAGAGAACACTCAGCTTCATCTTCGATCAACAGAATTCGTTTTTCTGGGCTTAATATCTTTGCGGTTTCCCCCATAAATCTTACCCCGGCAACAATTACCGTTGCAGCTTCGTGTTCAAAACCAAAGCGGGCCATCTCCAGCGAGTCTGCGACTGTTCCACCAGTTGCGTCTGCTAAATCTTGCAATTCGTCATCTACATAGTAGTGAGCGACAAGCACTGCATCTTGCTCTATGAGTAGCTTTTTAATTTCTGTCAAAAGCGCCTGCTTTTCGGACTCATCTATCGCCGTATGGTTAATATTACGTGCACCTTGAGCGGTGTCATTAATTAGGGCTTCTAATTTCTTTGGCGTATTTACTGCTTGGTTCATCGAGCGGTCTCCTGAAACAAATAAACCGTATGCTAAGTCGTTTAAGTCGAGTTGGGTGCGGATTGCTATTATTAATCTCTACCGGTCCAATGATATCCGGCTAATCAAAAACAAGCATGTAAAAATAGCATTTTTGATGCTCACATTGTGAAATATGGATCGATGTGTAATCAAGCGTCGTCTATATCAAGATATACTCCAGTACCAATTAAGGCATAAAAATAAGTTTAGAATGTTTGATCCGGTAGATGTTGTTTGTTTTGATCTAGACGACACATTGTGGCCGTGCAGGCCAGTATTAGAGCGTGCCGAGCAGACAGTATTTGAGTGGCTGTCCACACACTGCCCGGCAGTGACAGAAAAGTACTCGAGCTCTGGATTGGTAAAGCGTCGAATGGCGTACATGTCACAGCAAATGCATTTGCAGCACGATATGACGAGCATGCGATACAACTTTTTTATCGAGTTATTTAAAGATTTTGGGATACGTGATCCGGATTTTGCACGACAGGCCTTGAATATATTTAGATCGGCTCGCAATGAAGTCCAGCCGTTTGATGACGTAGTCCCAGCACTTAGAAAGTTGCAAAATAAGTATGTGCTTACGAGCTATTCAAATGGCAATGCACAGTTGGAGTCGACGGGACTAATGCCATATTTCGACGGTGCGCATCTGTCTGAACATACGGGCTTTGCTAAGCCTAAAAGAGAAGCTTTCAACTGGTTAGTGTCTCATTATGAAACCGTTCCTCAGCGAATTTTGTTTGTAGGCGATGATGCCGGCAACGATATTGACGGGCCTCGTGACGCCGGTATGCAAGTTTGCTGGATTAATCGCACCTCCAGTTCATGGGAAAGCTCAAGTGCCGCACCCGTTTCGGTCAGAAATCTGTTAGAGTTAGCCGCGTTTTTGGTCTGAGTTTTGTAGAGCGAGTCTTATTATGGAGTTTTTATTTGAGTACGGCCTATTTGCCGCCAAAGTGGTAACAATACTGATTGGCATGGGGTTGTTGGCTGGTTTAATTGCGTCTTCTAAGCAGCAGAATGATGAGCCAGTGCTGGAGATTAAAGATTTAAATAAGCGTCGTGCTCAAATGCGTGATGCGATGGCTGGTACCGTGCTTTCTAAAAAAGCCAATAAAGCTTTGGCTAAAAGTCAGAAGAAGACGGCTAAAGATGATGATAAGCAAGATCGGCCGAAAGTCTACGTGGTTGATTTTGATGGCGACATTAAAGCAAGTGGAGTGGAGACGCTTCGCGATGAAATCACTGCGATTCTTACCCTGGCAGAAGCTGAAGATGAGGTGGTTGTTCGATTGGATAACAGCGGTGGAATTGTGCATGAGCATGGCTTGGCGGCAAGCCAGCTGAACCGTTTTAAGCAGGCGAATATAAATTTGACTGTTTGTGTCGATAAAGTGGCTGCAAGTGGCGGTTATATGATGGCCTGTGTGGCGGATAAAATTGTGGCGGCACCATTTGCAGTTATTGGTTCAATTGGAGTTTTGGCGCAGTTACCTAATTTCAATAAATTGCTGGGTAAAGCGGGTATTGACTACGAAGAACATACGGCCGGTGAATTCAAACGAACCGTTACTATCTTTGGAGAAAACACTGATGAAAAGCGAGCCAAGTTAAACGAACAACTGGAAGATACTCACACGCTTTTTAAGCAATTTGTTTTGGACAATAGGCCAAAATTGGATTTACAGAAGGTAGCTACCGGTGAGCATTGGTACGGTCAACAAGCTATTGATTTGGGCCTGGTTGACGCTTTGGGGACGAGCGATGACTATCTCGCTGAAGCTTGTGATGCGGGCGCAGTATTTGAAATAGATATGATAGTTAAAGAAAAACTCGCCGATCGGCTTATGTCTGGATTTGGTTCAAGATTCGATGCCTTGATGCAACGTTTTTATTAGCTATATAACTATAACTGAGCTAATAAAAACGTTAGTGATATGTAGATTCAAATAACAGCGTCCAAATTGCAGCATCGGGATGTGTGGTGTTATTCGACCACGTTCTGACTAATTTCTGAGGCACTGGAGGAAGTGCTGTTTAAGGCGCTACCATTAATTGTGTTTTCGGCAGTTAGCTTATCAACCGAAAGGTCATCTATTAGGATTTTAGCGGCTTCAGCGTGAATGACTTTGTTCCAGTGCTCGTCACCATTGGGAAGTTCATTTCCTTCTTCGTCGATAGTATCTAGCGTGACGCTCTCGAGGTTTAGCGAATTTCGATACGTGTTTAAACGAGACAAACGATCACGCTCCATATTTTCACGGTCTTGTACGCGGGTGCTCTCAACTAACGATAGTGTTTTTAAGTCGCGTGTTTCCTGTGACGCCATATTAGCTTCTCGTAAATAGACGAAAGCCGGGTCGTTTTCTGTTCGAGCGATATGTTTTTGTTTTAGTTGCTCGTTGTTGGAATTTATTATCCAATTACCTCTATATTTGGCTGGTTTTATTAATGCCCAAGGTAAGGCGTTTTCTAGAGCTTGCTCACCATAAACTTCGTCGCTCTCACCTAGATCTAGCTCTATGTCGGGTTCAACACCTCGATTCTGTGTGCTATTCCCAGAAATCCGAAAAAACTGTGCCGTGGTAAATTTAAATTGACCGAGTTCCTCGTCCTCTCTTAGAACCTGACTAAGATCTATTAACTGTTGCACGGTGCCTTTGCCGTAGGTTCTCTCTCCGATCAGCAATCCTCTTCCGTAGTCTTGGATAGCACCAGCAAAAATTTCGGACGCCGAAGCACTGTAACGATTAATAAGGACTGCCAATGGCCCATCGTAAACAATTGATTTATCGGGATCTTGTTTAACGGCTATTTTCTCATTTGAAGAACGTATTTGAACAATTGGACCAGATTCAACAAATAGGCCAGTAAGGCTGGTAGCTTCTTCCAGAGACCCACCCCCATTATTACGTAAGTCGATAATCAATCCGTCAATGCTTCCGGGCTCGATGGCTTCGAGTAGGCGCTGCACGTCGCGAGTGCTACTTCGAAAATCTTTTTCGTTTGCGGCACGTGCATCGAAGTCAGAATAGAACGAAGGAATTGATATTATTGCGAGCTTTCGAGTACCAGCCCCATCCGGAATTTCAATATCGGTTCTTTTGGCGGCTTGTTCTTCCAATTTAATTTTATCTCTAACTAGCTCTAGTAATTCGGGAGCTGATCCCGGTGGGGAAGCTTTTGGTAACACTTCAAGCCGCACAACAGAGCCCTTGGACCCTCGAATCATGTCGACCACATCCATTAATCGCCAACCAATTACATTGATCATATCCTCGGCTTCTGCGCTGCCAAGTGACCCTTGACCAACTCCGACAATACGATCTTCTGCGTGTAGGCCATTGCTTTCATCTGCTGGGCCACCCGGAATAACCCTGTTTACGACAACGTAGTCCAGATCTGTTTCAAGTGCTGCGCCGATTCCTTCCAACGATAAGGATAATCGAATGCGAAAGTTCTCAGCGGTACGTTTAGAGAAGTAGCTGGTATGCGGCTCGACTTCGAGCGAGTAGGCGTTCATGAATATTTCAAACACGTCATCCGCGACCATCTGGTGTATTCGATCAGCCTGCCGCTCGTAGCGTGCGGAAAGCAAACCAATAATTTCTTCAGGCTCCGTTTCGCTAAGTTTTAGGTTTAGCACATCGTTCTTAACACGCTGCCGCCAATAATTATCCAGCTCCATGGTGGTGTTAAACCAGTTGGACTCATCGCTGCGAATAGGAAGCTCTTCTTGTTTGGTAAAATCGAATTCCAAATCTAAAGTGCTAGTTGCGATTTTTGCACGTTGATCCACTCTAGAACGAAATGTTTTAAAAATCTCAAATGCAGGTGACACATCTGAGTCTTTAAGGCTGTCATCAAGACGCGTGCTGTACCTTTCAAATGAAGCGATATCCTGAGCTGTAAAGTACACTTTTGTCGGGTCGAGGCTTTCAAGATAGCGATTCAATAATCGGTTAGAAAGTGTGTCGTTAAGCGCTATAGGGCGATAATGGTATTGACTGGTGATTCCTAATACGCCTTCGATTGCCTTGGCCATATCCGGTGTTACCGTTAGGTCCGCCTCAGCTACGCGCTCTACTTTTGCGGACGCAGTTGAAATTATGATTTGGCCGACAAGCAGCGTAATTATAAGTATTATTTTTTTCATAATATTGAGTTTGAGTTTCCCTACGAAGATTGTCAATTAACAGTAAAGTAATGCTACTTTATTCGTGGTGGCTTATTTGAGTGAAGTTAACTATCTAAGACGTTAATCTTCGTAGCGTTACTCGTTGACGTCCGTGGCGCTCTGTCCCTCATCCAGATCTCTAGGACGGAAACCACCAACAATCGATGCTGCTTTCATAGAAGATAAACCATATGAGCTAATGAGTTGCTCCCCTAGATATAGTGTTGGGGCATTAAGACCTCCGCTCCGCTCTTTAAGCTGATCTTGTGCTGTTTTATTCTCAAACAAATTTTGTTCATTAAAAGGCAGACCTAGTTGGTTCAAATTAAATCGAACCAGATCACAGACCTCACAGTTTTCAGTAGTATAGAGATCGATCGGCTTGGTTCTCATTAGACGTTGGTTGTGTTGATCTCGCTCGTCGATGCCGGAATCGGCTAGCTCACGCTGTTCAAGAACTTGAGATTCGTCTGGTGGCGGTGAATCTTGATAAGTAATGTTTCCTTCTGCATCTACCCATTTATATAGCGTGGCGGCAGTGCCTGCTGATGAAATCAGTAGCGCTAATAGGAGTACAGCTAATCTGTTACATAACATAATCGGTCAACCTCGTTGGCGAACTAACATGCCGGTAGGCATTGTGCATCGCAAATATTAGTTTTGCGATGCTATAGAATCGCTTGTTAAGCCAGTGTGACGAAGTAGTGCCGCGATGTCGGGAAGCCTACCTCTAAAGCGCTTAAATAACACGGCAGCGTCTTCAGAACCGCCTCGTGCGAGGATAGTTTGGCGAAAATCTGCGCCGGTGTCTTGATTAAAAACACCTTCCTCTTCAAAGCGACTGAAAGCGTCACTGGACAAAACCTCTGCCCATTTGTAGCTATAGTAGCCTGCTGCGTAGCCTCCCGCAAAAATATGTGAAAAACTATTTTGAAAGCGATTAAAACTTGGTGTTTGGTATACGGCCACTTCGCTACGTACGGTGTCCAATATGCTTTGTACAGTATCCTCAGAATTAGCGTCATAGCTTGTGTGAATTTGCATGTCGAACATAGCGAATTCAATTTGTCTAAGCGTCTGCATTCCGGATTGAAATGTTTTCGCCGCACGCATTTTTGCTACTAGCTCATCGGGTATTGGGTGATCAGTCTGGTAATGTTTTGCAATTAGGTTTAACGCTTCGCGCTCCCAACACCAATGCTCAAGAAATTGGCTTGGTAGCTCTACAGCATCCCAAGCTACACCATTTATGCCCCCAACATCGGGTTCCAAAACTTGTGTTAGTAAGTGATGTAAACAGTGCCCAAATTCGTGGAACAAGGTTTCTACTTCATCATGCGTCAACTGTGCGGGAGTGTCATCAAGTGGAGGGGTGAAATTACATGTCAAATATGCCACGGGCACTTCAAGTTCATTGTTTCGCATTCGACGCGCAAGACAGGTGTCCATCCAGGCACCACCACGCTTACCCTGTCGTGCAAATAAGTCAGTATAAAACCCACCTATTACTTGTTCGTTCTTGTCCAAAAGTTCATAGAAAGTCACGTCAGAAGAGTTCCACACGCTGGGGGCATGAGCCACTCGTGCAGAAATCCCGAATAACTTGTTTACCACTTCAAAAAGACCGTTAACCACCGTATCAGCGGCAAAGTATTCCCGGACTTGCTCTACAGAAAACGAAAACTTTTGCTCGCGTAGCTTTTCACTGTAATAAGCCAAATCCCAAGCTTCGAGTTTAGCGGGACCACCGTTATCGGCAGCAAACGCTATTAGGTCCGCGATTTCTTGCTCGGCTACGGGTTTCGCTGCCGCACATAATTCGCTAAGAAACGCGATAACTTCGTTCGCATTACTTGCCATTTTAGTTGTCAGTGCGTAGTCGGCATAGTGAGGGCGGGTGTGTAGTTGGGCAAGCGCCTGTCGAGCCTGCAAAATTTCACTTATAACGGGTGCGTTATCATATTGACCTTTGTTTTGCAGCTCGCTAGCCCGGGTCGAATAAGCGGTATAAAATTGTTTTCTTAGTTCGCGATTGTCGGCATATCTAATAATTGGCAGATAGGAGGGCATTTGCAATCCAAATCGCCACCCATCGACGTTCGCCGTTTTAGCAGCTTGCCGCCCGAGATCAATAGCGCTTTGCGGGAGCCCAGCAAGTAATTGTTTGTCGGTAATGTCTCGATGCCAACTTTCTGTTGCATCCAGTAAATTACGTTCAAACTGATTCCCCAGATCAGATAGTTTGGCTTGTAGCGCTCGAAATTCCTCTCGTGCATTATCGTTTAGGTCGACACCAGCATGTTGAAAGTTACGTATGGCATTGGTGATTACTCGTTTGCGCTCAATGTTCAGGGTTTCGAATTCAGGGTGATTATGAAGCGCAACGTACCGATCAAATAATGCACGATTTTGGCCAAGTTCAGTATAAAAGGCAGATACCATTGCCAGGCAGTCAGGGAATATTTCACGTAATTCAGGAGTATCCGCGACGCCATTGAGATGGGTTATTGGTGACCAAAGATGGTCAATAGCTTCCTCAACATCATTCATCTTCTCCACTATAGACGAGTCAAACTCTTGTTCCGTCTGGTCTAGAAGGTGAGCTATTTGATTACGAGCTTCTGCCAGGCAAGCGTCAAGCTTTGCAGGGATTTCTGATAATACAATTTTGTCAAAGCGAGGTAAGCGCTGGTAGAGAGAAGTATTAAGGTCGTTCATCTAGATGGATTTCAATTTGATTGTTTATTGAAGTAGCTGTTCAATGACGTAGTTCGGCCATAACTGCTTTGGTGTTTGGCTGAAAACCATTCCAAATAGCAAAGGCTTCGGCAGCCTGTTCTACCAGCATTCCAAGTCCATCGGATTGCTGGTGGCAACCAGCTTGCGCCGCTAACATCATAAAAGCGGTTGCTGATTCCGCATACATTAGATCGTAGGCGAGTTTACCTCCAGCGAGGCATTTTTCTGGAACGGCAGGAATGTCCTGCTGGAGTGAGCTAGAGCTTGCATTAATAACAATGTCGTAGCTGGAATTAAGCTGATCAAACGACAACGCCCTAATATTGCCAAATTCTTTGAACATCTCAGCTAATTGCGCCGCTTTTGAATACGTTCTATTAACTATATCAATAGAGCTGGGCGATTGTGTCAGGAGTGGCTCGATTATGCCTCGGCTAGCACCACCGGCGCCGATTATGAGCAGTTTTGCATTTAGGCAGGAGATTTGTAAATTAAGCGTTATGTCTCGAACCAAGCCGATTCCGTCCGTATTGTCGCCTATCAACTGGCCATCTTTCATAAATAGAGTGTTAACTGAACCGGCAAGCTCGGCTCGAGTACTAAGCTCATCACAAAGGTCATATGCCGCTAGTTTGTGCGGGATGGTCACATTAAGACCGATTCCCCCATCTTTAAAAAACCTGGTGATTTCTTCAGATAATGCTGCGGAGTGAACTTGCTGTTTACGGTACTCGAGCGCAATGCCGGCTTGTTCTGAAAATAGCGTGTGTATGCGTGGCGATAGACTGTGATCTATCGGGTTACCCATGACAGCGAAGCGTTTCATTGAATTGTAAGCGTGCTTTTACGAGCCCGTTTTACTCTCGCTCGGGAAGCAGGCTTTCACCGGCGACCATATCGTCAATCGATTCGTGCTGCCTGGTTACAAACCATTGATCGTCGTCAACTATTACTTCGGCAGCACGCCCGAGCGTATTGTAGTTTGAACTCATTACGGCGCTGTATGCGCCCGCAGATCGAATAGCAACGAGATCATCTGCAGCAATCGCAAGTTCTCTGTCTGAGCCAAGCACGTCACCGGTTTCACAAATAGGTCCAACCACATCGTAAAGCGCAACAGGTCGAGCCTCTGTGGTTTGTACAGGTATGATTTCATGCCACGCCTGATATAACGCCGGGCGTAGCAAATTATTCATTCCAGCATCAATAATGGCGAAATTCTTATCACGGTTATGCTTTAAGTATTCAACATTGCTTAACAGTATTCCGGCATTTCCGGATATTGCTCGTCCTGGTTCAATGTTTATTTGTATATCGCAGTTATGGCGCTTTAGACTTTTGCAAACCGCCGCTGCATACTCTTCTGGTGAGGGCGGTTGTTCATTTCGGTAGCGAATGCCTAAACCGCCTCCTAGGTCTAATTCATGAATATGAATATCATGTGCCGTCAAATCTTCTAGAAGCGATAAAACTTTCTCCAAGGCATCGACGAATGGACCAGTTTCGGTGATTTGCGAACCTATATGGCAAGCAATACCCTTTGCGCTTACGTGTGGCAGCGATTGTATAAGTTGATATGTTTCGAGTGCCTCATCAAATTGAATTCCAAATTTTGCTTGATTGAGCCCTGTCGCGATATATGGGTGAGTTTTGGCATCTACATCGGGATTAACTCTTACCGATACCGGGGCGATGCAGTTTAGTCCTGAAGCGACTTTATTAATGCGTTCCAACTCAGCAGTGGATTCAATATTTATGCAGCGAATGCCGGCTTCCAAGGCGCGGGCGATTTCGTGTTCTTTTTTTGCTACCCCCGAATAGATCGTTTTGGCGGGGTCACCACCGGCGAGGATGACCCGCTCAAGTTCGCCAATAGAGACAATATCGAACCCAGAGCCTAAACGCGCGAATAGGTTTAATACTCCGAGATTAGCGTTCGCTTTGACGGCATAGCACACTAAATGACGTGTCTCTGAAAATGCGGAATCAAATGCGTGCCAATGCCGTTCAAGTGTCGCTCGTGAATAGACGTAGCAGGGCGTACCGACTTCGCGAGCCAGTTCTGCGAGCTTAACGTTTTCAGCATATAGCTCGCCGTTTCGATATTCGAAGTGGTCCATAGAGACTAGTGTGAAGCCAAAGCTGTTGGCTTAATTCCTAGTTCGCAGCTTCCGGGGACGAATCTTCAGCTGCAGCTGCTTCTTCCGCTTCCGCTGCTTCTTCCGCAGCCGTTTCGGTAGCTTCAGACGCTGTTTTCGCAGCATCTAAGGCCTCTCGGGAGGCTTCTTCTGCCGCTTCGGCTTCTTCTGCTGCCATAAACACATCAAATGTGGTGCCGGCAGATTCTGCTGCAGCTGCTGCATTTTTTGCGACCTCAGCCGCCTCTGCTGCTTCATTTGCAGCAGCCAGTGTCGCCGCCATTTCGTCAGGGTCGGCTTGTTCTACAAAAGCGGCCGCTTTAACCGCATTTTCAGCAGCTAAGTCCGCATCTCGAGCCGCATCTACAATAGCGCGTTCTGCGGCTTCTATGGATCCTGAGGCCTCTTCAGCTTCGTCGGCTGCATCTTCTGCGTCTCGAGCTGCGTTTACAGCTTCAGCAGCAGCGAGATTAGCTTCTGCTAAGGTGTCTGCGGCTAACGCCCGTTCTGCAGCAGCAGTCGAAATTATCGCGGCTGCAGCAGCCTTTTCGGCAGCTTCCTGTGTGACCGCGACTTCATTTTCATCGGCCGCCAGGACATAAACTTTAGCAAGTTCAGCAGATGCAACAGCAGAAACTGCTGCGTCTCTAGCTTCGATTTTTGCAACCTTAATGGGAGCTAAAAATAGGGGGCCCTTTTGACCACAGGCAACCAAGCCAATCGTGAGCGTGGCAACAATGGTGTAGATGAGTAAGTTTTTCATGAGTTCTACTCTACTAATTTATATACTTCGTATGGTGTCATACATTAGGCGGGTTCGGCGATCATTTTTTCCGCCTCGGTCAAGGCTTCTAGTACACGTGCAGGTGCTGTTCCGCCGATATGTGATCGTGCATTTACCGATCCTTCCAACGTCATTGCAGCGAATACGTCTTGCTCAATAACAGCTGAAAACTCCTGCAGTTCGGTCAACGATAGCTCAGTTAAATCACACGATTTTTCAATCGCACTGCTAACTGCTTTTCCAACGACCTCGTGTGCATCGCGGAATGGCACATTTTTACGCACCAAATAATCGGCCAGATCAGTCGCTGTTGCGTAGCCTTTGGCCGCGGCTTCGCGAGTACGAACTACATCAAACTTAATTTCAGGGACCATTGCAGCAAATACAGCCAGAGATTGCGTCACGGTATCTGTTATGGAGAAAACGGGGATTTTGTCTTCCTGGTTATCTCTATTGTATGCAAGCGGTTGGCCTTTCATCAGGACAAGCAATGATACAAGGTGCCCGATAACCGAGCCACTTTTGCCGCGAACCAATTCTGCAATATCTGGGTTCTTCTTTTGCGGCATTATGCTCGACCCGGTACAGAATGCGTCGCCAATTTCAATAAACTTATAGCTTTCAGATGCCCACAGCACCAGTTCTTCGCTAAAACGTGACAGATGCATAGCGATCAAGCTACAGGCGTTGGCATATTCAATTACAAAGTCGCGATCAGACACCGAATCAATTGAGTTTCGGGTTGGGCGGGTGAAACCGAGTTGTTGCGCACAAAACTCACGATCAATTGGAAAGCTCGTACCTGCTAACGCCGCAGCGCCTAGCGGCATAATATTGATTCGTTTGCGTGCATCCGAAAGCCGCTCGCGATCACGTTGTAGCATTTCTACCCAAGCCAATAAGTGGTGACCGATGGTTATTGGTTGTGCAACTTGCAGATGCGTGTAACCCGGCACAACATCGGCTGCATGTTGTTTGGCCAGTTTTATAATTGCAGTTTGCAAATCGGTAAGCAGTTTATCGGTTTCATCGCATACATCGCGCAGGTACAGACGCAAATCTGTGGCCACTTGGTCGTTACGAGACCGCCCCGTATGCAGTTTCTTTCCCGCTTCACCTATGCGTTTTGTAAGCTCGGCTTCGATGTTCATATGAACGTCTTCTAATTGTGAAGACCACTCGAAATCCCCATTAGAAATTTCTTGATCGATTTTACGGAGTCCCTTTTCTATTGCGTTTGCTTCCTCGCTAGTGAGCACCGCGACTTTTTCTAGCATGCGGGCATGCGCGATCGAACCCTGAATATCATAATGACTTAAACGATGGTCAAAACTGATGGATTCAGTAAAGGCCTCTACCAATGCATTGGTATCTTGATGAAAGCGGCCGCCCCATGGTTTTTTAGAAGTCATGACAGATTGTTTACTGCACTGTTGTAGTGGAGGGTTATTAATTACTAACCCGAGTAGGGTGATTATAGATGATTACATCCGCAGTGAATAACAACTCTATGAGACATATTTTACTATTGAAGTGAATGACCACTATATATTCAAAGCGGTCATTTCTTCATGAACGGTCAGTAGATCAGATTCGTTAGGAGAGGATTGTCAGAATGGACGACGGCGAATCGACGCCGCCTCAAGTATCGTTACTGCACTGTACAGCCGTATTGATATAACTGAAGATGAGGAACATACATCATTTCAGTGCTTGCAACGACAGGTTCTAGGAGAAACTCAGGGTCTTCAACCATAACGTCCACAATGGCTCGAGTACCATCTTCGCTAAGAGAAAAACGTTCAACGACATGCTTTTGTGCGCCAGAGGGTACACCGTTGCCATTGCCTGATGGAAAATCTGCGAGAAGCACAGTATCTACCACCAGAACATCCTCCTCCCAGTGACCGATCGAGTGTCCCTGAAGGGTTCTTTCTGCATTTTCCGGGTGCTGTCGGCCATCCATATAGACTGTTCGGACCATATCAAGAAACTCATTGCGGAGGATGACCCGATCTTCGAGTATTTCTATGCCAGTTAGATAGTTACCGCTGGAATTCAAAAACGGTGGTGGATTCGTAATACATTGATTGTTGGGATCATCAGCAATTGGATCGTAGCTGGCTTTCGCATCCATAGCGGCTTGAGTGAGATCTATTTCCCGAAACTGTCTGTTTAGGCTCGTAGATGCAACCCCTTTCCATACACCCCCTAAGCTGGACGCACTCTCGGTCGCTTCTGCATCCTTCTCTATCTGTGACCATAGCTGGCCGTCGGCTGTCTCCAAGGTATTCAATATAGCGCGCATTCGTCCAGCCCTCTCAGGATGTGCACGAACAATAATTTTTTCGCCAGGGCTAAGCAGATCAGCTGTCCATCCGCTACGCTGCATAATAGGAGTGGACCCCGTCTCAATCTCCCATTCGACCATCTCGCCATTTTCTTCTTTGGCCTGTACGAATACCGTCACGTGCGGATTTCGAAACACATAGCGAAGCACCTCTGCTTCAAGCACAACAATTGAATCACGGTTGTAACCTGCATCACTGTGATGCGCTGCGCTCGGAATGGAGATACAAAGCAGGATGGTTGCCGAAAGCGCGAAATAAGATTTCAATCTAATACTCCCATATTGTAGATGTTCGGGGCGAGCCGTGTAGCGCGGTATTTTGCCTTATTTGCAGCGAGAGGTGAATAGTCTTGCGATGGAAGGTCGTCTAACAGGGCAGTAAGATGATTTATATCAAATGGCCGCTATATATTCAAAGCGGCCATTGGTAATGTTTGGGCAAACGATCAATCTGACATCCTCGAATACAGAATTGATCGTTACTTTTTATTGGAGTGGCACGTCAATCACTAAAATCTTGCTATCACTCAGGGCCTGAATGTTGACTACTGATAATTCTGTTACTTCAAGACCATCACCTTCGCTCATTAAACATCCTTCGATATTAACGGACCCCTCCGATACCAAGATATATGCCTGATTCTTAATCGGATGGGTTAGCTTTGTGCCTTCGTTAAAGTGCCCCGCGTAAATTGAAGCGTTCTGATAGATCGATAGTGGGGCTTTGCCATCACCGGAAACTAGTAACTTGAGCGAGTCTGCAGTGGGTTCTTTGGGGAACTCATAGCTGTCCCAACGAGGTTTAACGTCTAATTGGTTTGGTTCAATCCATATTTGGAAGATATTAGTATCTTCACTCTCTAAATTAAATTCTGAGTGAAAGACCCCAGTGCCCGCACTCATAACTTGAACATCACCAGCTACAGTCTTACCTACATTGCTATTACTGTCTCGATGAGTGATTGCGCCTTCCCTCACGTAGGTAATAATCTCCATATTTCGATGTGGATGGGTATCAAACCCTGCGCCTGCTTTTACTATATCGTCGTTGACCACGCGCAACACACCGAAACCTTGACGCTGCGGATTATGGTAGCTGGCAAAGCTAAAATGGTGCCGCGCATCGAGCCAACCATGATTGGTGTGACCAAGTGTTGAGTAAGGGTAATGGGTAAGCATTTCTGTCTCCTGTAAAAATTGTTGAACTAACCTTTAAGTGCGTCAGGAATTAGTTTGTCTACAACGGGTACCTGTTTAATGGCGAAGCTCCCAGCACCCTGCGTCGCGACTACAGCTGCCAATACGATAAGTAATGCGGGGAATTCCCACCCACCACCGGTATTACTGAATACCCAACCGTTTCCGAGATGTGCCCAGGTCGCACCGATCAATATCGGTAAGCTGAGCAACGCGACAAGACGCGGATAAACGCCCAATATAAGAGCTGTACCACCAAATAATTCACCCATTATGGTGAGATAAGCAGCAATTGCCGGTAGGCCAAGACTCTCGAAATAACCGATTGTGCCAGGCACCGTGAAAACAAATAATTTTAGGGCGCCGTGGGCTATTAGAATGCTGCCAAGTGTTACGCGTGTAAGAAAAGCGCCAATATTTGTTGAAGGAGTATTCATTGTTAATGTCTCATGTTGATTAATTGAGGTCGTACAATATCAGTTCCAATTGGGATGATAATATGCAATATTTGTAAAACATTAGTTCCTTTACGTAATTAATAATGGACCATATTTCTCGCGTTGGCGTATTTCTCGAAGTCGCCAAGAACGAAAGCTTCGCTGGTGCTGCACGCGCTTTGGGACTCACAGGGCCTGCTATCAGTAAGCAGGTGCAATCCCTTGAAGACCAGCTAGGGGTCAAGCTCCTAAGCCGCACAACAAGGCATGTCGCATTGACTGAAGAAGGTGTGATCTATTTCGATAAGGCTCGAAAAGCTCTGGAAGACCTAGACGAAGCCGAACAACAAATTCAAGAACTGAAAGCTTGCCCTACTGGCAAGCTTAAGGTGAACGCCCCAATGTCATTTGGGACGCAGTTTCTTACCCGTCCTATTGCTGCTTTTGCAGAACAATATCCTGAAGTAGAGCTAGAGATTGATTTTAGCGACCGTCGGGCAGATATCGTGGCCGAGGGGTTTGACGTAGTTATAAGAATTGGGTTGCTTGAAGACTCGACGCTTATTGCCCGAAAACTAGCGCCTTGTCCGATAATTTTATGCGCCGGAAAAAAGCTTATCAAGAAGTACGGATTGCCGGAATCAGCCGAACAGCTTTCTACTTACCCCGGAATTGTTTACAACAAGCACGCGCAAAAAGAAGAGTGGCGATATCGCAATAGTAATGACAAGGTCGTTTCTCAAACATTAAATCGAAATTTTGCAGCGAACACTGCTGAGATGTTATTGGAGGCCTGTTTGCGCGGTCTTGGGATTGCCTTACTCCCTGCTTTCAGCGCCGATTCTTATTTGAAGTCTGGTGAATTGGTGGAACTATTTCCCGATTATCCCAGTTACCCAGAGCCAGGCATCTATGCGATGTATCCGCAGAACCGTTATCTTTCTACTCGCACACGGCTGTTTATTGATTGGTTAAGCGATGCAAGTAAAGATTTTTCCTGGTACTAAGAGGCGGGGTATGATTTTTATAAACTCCGCTTTGGGCATTTAACGGCCATTTGGGGTGCTTAAATTCTTATGAATGGGTGAAGGTAAACCTGAATATTAGTATTCCTTCCTATCTCCCCTAAATAGTTGCTCCTCAATTTGGGTCTTCATTGGATTCCATCTAACTCTTTTCGAACTGATTCAAAAGATAAATAGTAACTATGTAAGCGATTCCCAAGAATGCTAGTATTTTGGAGAGTAAAAACTTTGAGGTTCTTAGTCATGACGAATAAACGCGATGAAAGAAGTTGGGTATTTGGGGTTAGCTTCCTAGTCTTCTGTGTATTAGGAGTTAACTATCAGAACGTACAAGGCCAGACTGAACCGGGGGCTGGCTTTGCCGCAGTACCAGGGGCGATCGGTGGGCATGACGTTTTTGGTCCTTATGAGGTAGTGCTTAACTGGCCAAAGCCGATGTCGGAGAGTCTTCCCGGCCATGAGAACTGGACTTATTCGGTGACGATGGACGTGTTTGCGGAGAGTCCTGACCGAATACTTGTGGCATCGCAGGGTGAATTACCATTGCTCGATCGTAGCGAAATGGAGACCATTCGGCTTCCGCAGAAGGTCGGGGCAGGTCTGCTTTATCCGATCAATCGGCTGCCGCTTCGACAAGCAGGTGCTGGTGTCCCGCGGGTGGTGCCAGCTGAGTACGATCAAGAATCTGACGGCCGAGGGCGCATTGAGGGTGTGGATTTTCGATTTGAGCACAGCATCTTTGCCTTGGATCGTGAAGGTAACATCTCTGAAACCTTCGAGCAGTGGGACCACCTATGGGTGCGGCCACACGACATTGAGATTAGCCCCTACGATGAGGAAAAGCATATCTGGATCGTCGACGCAGAAGGGCATTCGGTCCGTAAGTTTACTAACGACATGAGCGAGCTGGTGTTGACATTGGGCACACCGGGCGAGCCAGGTGAAGACGATACGCATTTGCGTCGGCCCACATTTTTGGTATTTTTGGATGCAAACACAATGTATCTGGCCGATGGGTATGATAACCAGCGGGTCATTAAGTACGATATGGACGGTAATATTTTAGGCCAGTGGGGCGAAACCGGCGAGAGTGGTGGCGAGACACGGCCAGGTTACTGGTACAGCGTGCACGGTATCGCTGTAGATCCTACGACGCGAGAGGTATTTGTTAATGACCGTGAGAATCTCCGAGTGCAAGTCTTCGACGAGAATGGCACATACCTAAGAGAATGGGCCTTTGACGCGAACCAGAATCGCAGTGAATCGCCGATGGATATCCACAGCTTCATAGTCACGAGTGATCAAAAGCTATGGGCAGCGGATCAGGGTACGCATAAAATATTGGGGTACGATCTGGACGGACATTTTCTTTATTCATGGGGCAGCTGGGGCGAATACCCCGGGGGTTTGTGGGGAGTCCACGGCATGTCTACCGACAGCGAAGGAAACTTTTATACGGCTTCCGTTAATAATGGCCGTGTTCAGAAGTTCCGGCCTCGAGCTGGAGCCAATCCAGAGTTTCTGGTCGGGAAACCTTGGCCGAGCGTTTGGTAGATTGATGTCGGCTACAAAAAATCAGCTGTGAATCATACTAAAACGTATCTTGGTCTTCAGCTTACGCTGAGGTTGCTCCAATACTAAACACCGTAACTGGATTAGCAGCTTGCGCCAAGGTGCATTGATTCGGTTGATACAAAAAATAGAGCCGCAGTAATGATAATTACTGCGGCAATTTTGCTTCCATAACCGATCGTTAGTGCCTAATTAGCTACTCCCAAGCTGAATAGGTAGGAGCACCTAATAGAAGCTCGGGATTTGCACCCTCTTTAGGAGTAAATTTTTGAGCGCCTCCATTTCCGACTTCGGCTACATAAAGGCTGCCCTCTTGGTCTACGGCGATTCCATGTACACCAAAAAACCCACCAGGGGTGACACCAAATGACCCAAATGAATACAAGAAATGGCCTTCTCGATCGTACTTCAGCATCTTTTGAGTACCCTGATCAAACGCCCAGAGCATTCGATCTTGCCCCATATAGAATAGATGGATGTTTGAAGGTCGGCCTCCAAAACCCCAGTCACGAAGATACTCGCCGCCCTCAGTAAATACCTGAACTCGGTTATTATCTCTATCGTTGATGTAAACATCATTAGTTTCGTGGTCTATTGCAAGACCATGAATGTTATTCATGTAGCCTGGTCGAGTGTCATCATATTTACCTGTGCCTGGCTCTCCCCACTGCATCATGTAATTACCTTCAGCATCAAACCTTACGACTCTGGTATTTCTGTATCCATCGGTTACATAGAAACCGCCATCCGATCGGAATGCCATAAACGTAGGTCGGTTAAAACGTGTCGGGTCATTATTATCGCCGTAGTCATTCGGAATCCCGATTGTTTGAACTAATTCTGATCCATCATTAGTAAACTTAAATATTGCATGTCGAAAATCATCAACTATCCAAACATGTTTCTCTGCATCAAATGGGCTTATGGTGATGAAGTGAGGCCGCCTCAGTAAGTAGTCCCATTGAGTCCAATCTTCGATGAGTTCACCCTCACGATTGAACACTAGAATTGTATGTTCCCACCTTACGTCGACGCCACATTCTCCTCTTTCACTTACTGGGGGGCAATTGTCTGTAGTGTCGTCGACGCCAACCGGTAGTGATGTGTTGGTAGCATTGCGCCAAGGGACTTCGCCGTTGATTGGGTAGTTTGCCGGGATTCCAATGTCCCTCAAACTGACATCACTTGGTCTTTCCACGTTAGGGATTTCACCACGTACTAATACAAATACACGGTCAGGGCTTTCAGGAAAAACCGACTGACCGGCGCCCCAAGTCCAATCCTCGTGACCTTCTATCTGATCAGCAATATTGATAGGCCATCCCGCCACCACATCGTAAGCACCAAAAAAATCTTGTCCGCCAACTTGCCCAGGTACAGCCGCATAGCTTGTTGCAGGAACCACATCTGTAGTCGTTTCCTCAAATTCTACAGCTTCAACCTCTACAACTTCATTGGTTGCCTGAGTTCCAAAATAAAAATACGTAGCAACTGCGCCCACCGCAAGTCCTATAATTAGTTGTTTCATAAATCCCCCCGCTAATTTTAAATTCAATTCATTTAGTCAAGATATCATAAACTCGCTCTTTAGCAGGTACCGCGCGTAGATAAAACCGAAGACCTTCGGTTTGCTATTCCTGCTAGAATTTAACGATAGAACCCTCGAATCGCAATCTTGCGCTTAATATTAAAACACCGTGAACGTTCGAATCGCAACAAGAAATAGTCCATTAGCGCTGTGGCAGGCTGAGTATGTAAAACACCGTTTGTTAAAAGAGACTGAGTGTAATGAAGTGACGCTTGTGGCGATGACCACTGAAGGTGATCGATTACTAGGTTCATCGCTTGCTAAACTGGGTGGCAAAGGGCTGTTTTTAAAGGAGCTGGAGAATGCATTACTTGATGGTCGTGCGGATATAGCAGTGCATTCGATGAAGGATGTACCGGTTGAAATGCCGGATGGTCTGTCGATTGATACAGTGTGTAGCCGTGAGGTACCAGAAGATGCATTCGTAAGTAATTCATATTCTAATCTTGCGGAGTTGCCCGACGGAGCGATTGTAGGAACTTCGAGTTTACGAAGATCAACCCAGCTTAAGTATCGGTACCCGACTCTCGAAATCAAACCCCTGCGTGGAAACGTAAATACGCGCCTTGCTAAATTAGATGAGGGACAGTTTGACGCTATTATTCTGGCTGCTGCGGGTTTAGTTCGTCTCGACATGCCGGAGCGAATCGCTGAGGTAATTGATCAAGATATATCCGTTCCAGCGATTGGGCAGGGCATTGTTGGAATTGAAACTCGTGAGGGTGACTTCAAGATGATAGAAATGTTGCAACCGTTACATGATGCTTTTGCTTGGAGCTGTTTAAGTCTGGAACGTGCCGTTGGTAAGGTTCTCGGCGCAAGCTGTCAAGCGCCAGTAGCAGTGCATGCAAAACGCGCGATGGATGGTCAGCTAGAGGCTATTGCGAGAGTTGGCAGTATGGATAATTCTGTCTTACTCGAAGCGCGGATTACAGGTGAGCAAAGCAGTGCCATGCCCCTGGGCGAAACTCTCGCTAGTGATTTGTTAGTAAATGGTGCTGCCGATTTATTAGAAGCTTTTGTAACTTGATGTTGAGTGATAGTTTGGTATTAGTGACGCGCCCCGAAGGTGTGGCGGAAGCCACGATAAAATTATTTGCGGGATTGGGTGCTGAAGTTTGTCCTGCGCCAGTGCTAAAAGTGCAGCCGATGGAAAACCAGTTAGATTATGATATTGGTGAGCTGGACACCTTGATTTTTGTGTCTAGACACGCGGTTCAGTATTCTTCCAAACTGTTTCATAGTTGTTCAGAAAAACTGGGTGCATTGAATCTACTGGCGGTAGGGCCAGCAACTGCTGCGTTACTTAAATCCGAATATGGATTTACAGTTACTACACCCAAGCAGGGCGTTGGCGGCTCGGCATTGTTAGCTAATTTTGATCCTGAGTATTGGGCTCATAGAAAGGTTGGCGTGGTTCGTAGCGTTGACGCGCCTACTGACCTACTCGATGAGTTAACTAGTTTAAAAGCGGAGGTGTGCGTTTTAAATGTCTATCAACGGCAGATTAATTACGATTCACGCAATGCATTGGATGTTTTTGTTGACGCGCCTCATGCCAACAAATTAGTAACGGGATTCAGTAGCGATAGCCTAACTGCATTGCGTACGGTGGCAGCTGAAAAGTTTTCTCAGCTAGCACTCATGCCTTTGCTAGTTGTCTCCCCAGCTATAGCGCAACGGGCGGCTGAACTATCGTGGTCTGGGTCGGTTGAGATCACTAATTCTACCGATGAAATCGATCTGCTTTCTGCGATTGATCGCGTGGCATCCTAGTGTTGGTTAACGTCATATTTTTTATGTGAACATACTTAAATATTGGGCGATTCGCTCCGTCAGAGAAGGGCGGTATGATAAAGTTTACGTTTAGCACTAATGCAATATTAGTTAGGGTTTTTAATGAGCAAACAAAAGGATCCGGTCGTTTCAGAACCGGTAGAGGTTAAGCAATCGTCTGGCGGCAAGGGCTTGTCAATCGTGGCGATACTGTTGGCGATCGTGGCCCTCGCGGGTTCTGGTTGGTTGATGTGGCAAAATGAAATTGTCAAACAACGTGATGATGCAACTTTGCGCGTTGGTTTAAGCGAGATTACTGGGAAACTTGAGCTTTTCGATGCATCTCTAAGCAACTTGCGACAAGATACTTTAGAGATGGTAAATGAGGATCAACTCGAGTTGGTTTTAGTTGAGGCTTTGAATCCGGTGTCCGATCGTCAAACCGAAATTGAGTCGGCGTT
>ERZ887942.34-NODE-34-length-97287-cov-12.184949_pt1 | contig 97287 bp, 93 predicted proteins | sample MGYA00521099_ERZ887942 | MGnify/ENA primary metagenome ERZ887942 (study PRJEB32303, sample SAMEA104408605) | aquatic metagenome | biome: Brackish water; feature: Pelagic; material: water | place: Baltic Sea | collected 2014-06-07T06:48:00 | depth 16,251 m ... | reverse complement strand
ACATAGGCCATCCAATCCCCTTGCACGGGCGGGTGGTCTGGTGTTTCGTGACGCCGATTGGGGATGGGCGTGCAAACAAGATCAGTCATCGTTGTCGGCGCAGGCATTGTCGGGGTTTCGACCGCGCTCTGGCTGCAACGGGATGGTTTCGCCGTCACCCTGATCGATCGCGAAGGACCGGCTGCGGGCACATCCTACGGCAACGCCGGTGTCATCGCATCGGGTGCGATTGTCCCGGTCAGCGTCCCGGGGCTGTGGCGCAAGGCGCCCCGAATGCTGTTCAGCCCTAACCAGCCCCTGTTCCTCAAGTGGTCTTATCTGCCACGGCTCTTGCCGTTCCTGCGACAGTACCTTGGGCAATCCCGAAACGTCGATCACATCGCGGGTCAATTGTACGAACTGCTGCATGACGCGGTGGACCAGCACCACGCCCTTGCCGATGGCACCCCGGCGGCCCAATACATCACCGACGACGACTGGATTTACGGCTACAAGGACCGGGAGGCGTTTCTGGCGGACAGCTACGGCTGGGCGATCCGCAAGAAGCATGGCATCCCGTTCGAAGAGATGTCGGGCGCAGACCTTGCCGCCCATGACCCGGCCCTTGGGCAACGGTTTGGCCATGGCGTGAGGCTGCTCAGGCATGGCCGGATCGTCGATCCGGGGGCCCATGTCACAGCCCTCATGGCGGAATTCTGCGACAAGGGCGGCGTGTTTCGCAAGGCTACGATCACCAACGTCCGCCTTGCCAATGGGACCTGCACAGGGATTGAGACGGACAAGGGCCCGATGACGGCGGATCACTACGTGCTGACCCTTGGGCCGTGGTCCGGTCCGCTGGCGGCAAAACTGGGGATCACCGTCCCGCTCGAATCCGAACGGGGGTATCACATCGAATTCGTGAACCCGTCGATCACGCTCAGGAACTCGGTCATGGTGACGTCGGGCAAGTTTGCCATGCACTCCATGACCGGACGGTTGCGCTGTGCAGGTATGGTCGAATTCGGAGGGCTGGACGCGGCTCCCTCAAAGGCCCCCTTCGACCTTTTGCGGCGGCAGGTAAAGGCGCTGTTCCCCGACCTGACCTACGACCGGGTCGACGAATGGATGGGCCACCGGCCCAGCACTCCGGACTCCCTGCCCGTCATCGGTACGGCACCCCGGGCGAATAATCTGACGCTGGGCTACGGGCATCAGCACGTCGGGCTGACGGCTGGGCCCAAGACCGGTCGCTGGCTGGCGCAAATCGCCAGCGGGCGCGGGCCGAACACCGACCTTGCGGCCTTTTCCCCCGGCCGGTCGACCCGGCCCTAGCTGTTGGTCAGGCGCTTGCGCCGTTCTTTGATCCGCTGGTCCGCAGCCTCGGTCCCATCGTGAAATGATCCGAACAGCTTGTCCCAAGGGATCTCGAGCGAGCCGTAGTTACACTCAAAATACCGGTGGTGCATCTGGTGGTGGAAGGTGCCCAGCTTCAGCCGGTTTTCATCCTTGATCACCAGCCCCTCAAAGCCGGTATGCGTCGTGGCAGCCGTCAGGGTGTAGTATTGCAGATGGAACAGGATGTGCACCGGATGGGCAGCCACGACCCAGTGGATCAGGACCGTGCCAAGGTAAATCACATGCTCGACCGGGTGCATCGACAGGCCGGACCATGGACCGACGTTGATGTTGCGATGATGCAGGGCGTGGACGTGCCGGTATAGGAACGGCACATGCAAGAGCCGGTGAATCCAGTAAAAGTAAAAGCTTTCCCAGATCGGGATCAGCAGGAACAGGGCAACGAACCAGACCGGGTGGGCGGCAAAGGTCAAAAGCGGGGCATAACCGTTGGCCAGCGCCCAGAACATCAGGACCTCATAGACCGTCCAGACGGTAACCCCGCTGCCAAGGGTCCAGAACATGTTGTCGCGGATCTGGCCACCAAGGGTGAACTGGCGGCCGTTCTTCATCAAGGGCCGGGGATCATACTTCAGGTGCTGGCCCTGCCGGGTGAAGGTGTAGAAATACAGATGCAGCCCGCCCGCCACCAAAGTCATCAGGACAAGGTTGCGAATGTACATCTCGGCGATCCAGCCAAAGGCGAGGGTCCGTGTCTCTTCCAGCGGCGGCTGGAACCAGTAGAACGAGGCAAAGGCGATCCCGACGATGATCAGCTTTTCGGTGATCAGGAACCATGAGTTCCAGACCCATGCCACCATCTCCCTTGGCCGCAGAGGCCAGCGAAAGAAGGGCGAGACCTGGATTGGAACGTTCGGGACGTGGTTCCAGCCTTTCAAAGGGGCGTCTGACATCCTTGGGGTCCTTTCGCATAGGTCGCAGGGGGACTGCCGTCGTTCACCGGTCCCGCGACACCGGGGCGAACGTTGGTCCCGATCACTAAACATCACCCTTCGGTGCAGGGCAATCGGCGGCTTTGAGGCTGCGATCCGACCGCGTTCGGGCGGTATCCAGCGATGCCTCTACCTGACCTCATTGCTGCAACCGGACTGAAACCCGTTGTCGCAATGGGCCTTGAGGCGGGCGGTATCATCGTCCGTCCAGCCTTCGGGGGCCGAAACCTCGACCCAAGGGACGATATAGTCTTGCGCGTAGTAGGCATGCCCATGGCCGGGAGGCGCCCCAAAAGACAGTGCCATGTCTAGCGCAAGCTGGAACTGGGTCACGATCGGCATGAACCGGATGTTGGAAGAGGCATCGGGGGCTGGCGGCTCGACCATCCAGGGCGGAGCGCGCCAGAGCGATTTGGGGTCATAGAACACGATGGGATCACTGGCGTATTGCAGGAACACGATCCGCATGTTGCCCCAGGGTGGCGCCGCCTCGGACGCGTCGGCAAAGTGCGAGGCATATCGAACCAGCGACCCGTCCCCCACCGTCGGCAGGACCCATGCGCTGCCCTCAGCGCGGGCGGCCTGGACGTAGTTCCAGAAGTTCGACGGAAACGGCGGACCGGCCCAGAAGGCCCCGTTGATCGGATCGTCGACCAGCCGGAACAGGTTGGTGGCATACATCGACGACCACGCCCCAAGGCTTAGCCCGTGGGCATATAAGCGCGGTCGGGCGTCCGGGGGCAGCGTCTTCCAATAGTCGTGCACCGTCTCAAGCAGCGCAGTGGCGTGCTCCAGCCCCGCGTCCGTTTCAAGGATCAGGGCCAGTGGCGATTGCAGGTAGGAATATTGCGCGCTTACCGTCGCGATGTCCCCGCCATGCATGTATTCCACCGGATCATGCGATCCGGGGTCCAGCCAACCGGTTCCCGTCGGGCTTGCCACGATCATCACCGCCCGGTCAAAGGCATTGACCCGGATCAGTTCGGCCAGCGCCAGATCGGCCCTCTCCTGCGCGGTGTCGCCATTGGCCCGTCCAACATAGACCCGGATCGGATCAAGCGCGGGCCTTCCGCGGAAGGCTGCAATCGCCTCGGCTGTCGGGCCAGAGGTGACAAAGTTACGCCCCGGCTGGCCCATTCCGTCCCAGTCGACCAACGATGCGACGCTGCCGGTCATCCTGTCTTCCACCGGTGGCGGTGCGGCATTGTCGAACAGGTTCTGGGCGGCCTCATACCCTTCATCAAGGCCCGTGATAACGTTGTCCATAATGCCGTCACGGGTGATGACAAGCAGGAGAAGGGCCACAACAATCAGCCCCAGCACATCGGCCCGCCGCTTGGGCATGATCCTGTACAGTCGGACCCGGACCAGCCGGAACAGGGCGGCGATCCCAAAGCCAATCGCAAGCGCGATGGCAAGAACGACGAGGGCCGCCGCCAGTAGGGTCAGAAGGTGCAGCTGGTCCGCAGGCTCAAGCCCCATTTTCGCGCGCAGGTCGTTCTGCCACGGCAGGCTTCGCGCCAAGGTCCAGACCAACAGGACCAGGACCGCCCCCGCCCAGACAAGGGTCACGACGCGCGACACTGCTGCGGGCAGGCGCGGCAGATCAGCGGCCCGCCAGATCAGGGCGATGATCCGGCCACACAGGTATCCAATCCCCGCAACCAGCCCACCCAGAATGCCCTGAACAAGCGCCCCTCTGGGGATCAGCGACGGGGTCAGCGACATCGACATGAAGAACAAACCCAACATTAGGCTGGGAATGCAGATCATCCGAAAGAGAGCAGAGCCAAATCTCATCCCGCTTGGTCCTCTTTCAGCCGGCCTTTGCGCGGTCGGCGCAGAGCATGGTGGTTCCATTCAACGCCATGAACGGGGGAAAGGGTTCTGCCCAAGTCCCGGCCCAGGTCAAGGTCCAGGTCCAGGTCCCGGCAAAACCGCCGAAACGGAGACTAGCGTCCTCGCGCAACGACGCAAGCGTGGAAAGCCTGAACTTCATACGGCAAGGCGCGGGACGTGGTGTCGATGAGCATGGAGCGGAGGGCTTCCATTCGGATCAGCCAAAGGTTGGTAGCGGTCAGCCAAAGTCTATTCCACACCTGATCTGCTGCACCCATCAACGCCGCGCAGCGTGCCGCAGCAAGGCACCCAATGGTTGATCCAGGTCAACGACGCGGACCATCCCCCCTTGCTATGGACGATCAGGCCAGTGGAGGTGACCAATGCCAGAACAAGATCCGATCACCGGAGTGGATCAAACCAGCATCCCCGATGCGGACCCCAGTCCGACCGGATATGAGCAGGGCGAATACCCCTATGCTGATCGTCTTGGTCGGGCGGCCTATGAAAAGGAAAAGGCCGCCCTTCAGGTTGAATTGCTCAAGGTTCAATACTGGCTTCAGGAGACCGGCCAAAAGGTCGTCATGTTGTTCGAAGGGCGGGATGCAGCGGGCAAGGGCGGGACGATCAAGCGGTTTGCCGAACATCTCAACCCACGCAACGCCCGCGTCGTGGCCCTGAACAAGCCGTCCGACGAAGAGCGCGGCCAGTGGTTCTTTCAACGGTATATCAAACATCTCCCCACCTCGGGCGAGATGGTTTTTTATGACCGGTCCTGGTACAATAGGGCGGGTGTTGAGCGGGTGATGGATTTCTGCGAACCGCATGAGTACCACGAATTCATGCGCCAAACGCCTGAATTTGAACGCATGCTGGTCCGCAGCGGCATCGTGCTGTTCAAGTACTGGTTTTCCGTGACGCAGGATGAACAGAAGCGCCGTTTTGCCTCTCGCGAGACTGATCCCCTCAAGCGTTGGAAACTGTCCCCGATTGATCGGGCGAGCCTCGACAAATGGGACCATTATACAGAGGCGAAGGAAGCGATGTTCTTCCACACGCACACAGCGGATTCGCCTTGGACCGTGGTCCGGTCAAACGACAAAAAGCGGGCCCGCCTGAACTGTATGAAACACTTTCTGTCCCAGCTGGACTATCCTGACCGGGACGAGGCGGCCGCCCAACAGCCCGATCCCGAGATCGTTCTTCCAGCCAACACCATCGTCCGGACCACTGGCAATGTCCTCGCCGCCTCGCTGACGTCAAATCCGACCACGCCTTAGGTCGTCCATCCGTCCAACCGGCGACGATCAGGCGTCAGCCCACCTCGGCAAGAAAGCCTAGTATCGCCTCGTTGAATTCATGGGGTTTCTCGATGTTCGCAAGGTGGGCGGCATCCTCCAGCACGACATGGCGTGATCCCGGGATATTCTCGTGCAGCACCATCGCCTGAGCGGGGGTGCAGGCCGGATCTTCCGCCCCGACCAGCACAAGCGTCGGGGCATGGATGTCCTTGAGGATGTCCGTCTGGCTCATGTCCCGCACGGCCGACGCGCAGCCGATGTAGCCCGGCGCCCCGGTATCACGGATCATCCCTTCGACAAACCCGACGGCCGCTGGCGAGCGTTCGATGAACCCCGGCGTAAACCAGCGCTTGATGGTGCCGGGCAGCAGGCCCTCGACGCCCTTGGCATTCGCGGTCGCGATCCGATCGTTCCACATCGCCAGTGTCGGCATCTCGGACGCGGTGTCGCAAAGCGACAGGGACTGGACAAGGTTGGGGCGGTTCACGGCAAGCCGCTGGGCAATCATGCCGCCCATGGACAGGCCAAGGAAATGCACCGGACCAACCCCCAGAACCTCGATCAGGGCCTCGGCGTCGCGGGCCAGAAGGTCGATGGAATAGGGCCCTTCCGTCGTCTCGGTCGCGCCGTGGCCCCGAGTATCATAGCGCAAGACGCGGTATTGGGAGCAAAAGGCCGTCATCTGCGGGTCCCACATGCGGTGGGTCGACATCAGGCTGTTGGACAGCATCAGGACCGGCGCATCCGTCGGCCCGTCAAACCGGTAGGCCATGTTGATCCCATTGGCTGAAACGTAGTCCACCATCGCGTTCTGTCCTGTCTGCATGTCTGTTGGCTGGCCGGGGGCCGGGGTTCGGCGACATCCTAACAGCAAGGGACCTGTGGTAAACGGGGGAACTGCCGTTCGGGACAGTGTCACCCCAGGCTGACGACCTGACCGGTTCGAATGCTCTCGTCGGCCGCCACGCAGATGCGCAAGGATTGCACGGCATCGTTCATGTGGTCGGTAAGGTCGAGATCCTGCGCGATGGCCTCCAGCACATAGGCCTGTTCGGCATCGCACAGCTCCTGATGGCCGGGTTCCTGTGGCAGGTCGATCATCCGGTCGCCGGTTGGGGTATGGACGAGGATGCCGCCCACTTTGGTATGCCCGTCAATGTCTGACGACAGCCCCTTGTCGGCGTCGGTGATCGAGACCGACCCACCGGGGCTGATCACGTCTTTGACGAAAAAGGCCGTCTCGGACATCATCGGTCCCCAACCAGCCTCGTACCAGCCGACGGACCCGTCCTCGAAGGTAACCTGCAACTGGCCATAGTTGTAAATGTCGACAGGTATCTCATCGGATAAACGCAGCCCGATCCCCTGCACCCGGACCGGTCTGGATCGGGCGATCTGGCACATGACATCGACATAATGGACCCCGCAATCGACAAGAGGCGAGGTCGATTGCATGAGTTGCTTATGCACCTCCCACTCCGCACCTTTGGACTGCTGGTTCAGGTTCATCCGAAAAACGTAGGGACCGCCCAAGGCGCGGGCCTCGTCAATCAGCCGCATCCACGAAGGGTGATGGCGCAGGATATACCCCACCACCAGCTTGCGGTTCGTCCGATGGGCGGTTTCCACAACCGCCTCAGCCTCGGCCACGGTCGGGGCGAGCGGTTTTTCGACAAAGACATGGGCGCCCTCTTCCATCGCCCGGATCGACAGGTCGGCATGGCTGTCGGAATAGGTGGCGATCACCACAAGGTCCGGCTTGACCGTCATCCCCGCCTCGAAAGAGGCAAAGGTGGGGTAGTCCGCCAGAGCAGGAGGCAGCGGCCTGCCAGACCTGTTGACGATCCCGACAATGGTAGACCCGGGGTTGTGATGGTGGGCCAGCGCATGGCTAAGCCCCATGTTCCCCACCCCCACGATCAGAACGCGCGTCATCGCATTCCCCCCTATAGCTCAATCCGGCGGACAGCGCCGATCTTGACCCGTTCGCCTGTCTGACGCGACCGGATCGCGGCAAAAGCCATGGCAAGGCCGCGCAGGTTCTCGCGGGCGCCGTTTGCAGGCTCTGTCCGGTCCTCGATCGCCACCAACAGGGCGCCCATCGCCCCGCGAAACCCGTCGTTGAACCAATGGCCGGTGAGCATGGGCGAGGCCACGCCTGCATCCGTGGTCAGGGTCACCTGCTGGTCGCCAAGGTCCGGGCCATCGCTGCGCAAGCTGCCCTTCGTGCCCGCGATATAGGTCGTATCGCGCGGGCCGTGGGGCACGCCGCCGTCAAAGACCAACGAGGCCTGCCCATGATCAAGTGTGATCTGCACCTGCGCCAGCAGCGGCACCTTTGCGGTCTGTCCCCGGGCAAAGGCGGCCGAGGCGTAGACGGACCCCGCACTCTTTCCGACGATACTGTTGACGAAGTCGAACCAATGGATGCCAAAGTCATAAAGGATCAGGTCCTCGATCCGTTCAAACGGGGTGCCAGCGATCCAGCCGTGGTTCCAGTGCAGCGAGGCGTGGCACGAGATCACGTCGCCGATATGGCCCGCCCGGACAGCCTCGCGCATCCAGGCCAGATGCGGGGCCCATCGGCCATTCTGGTTGACGGCGAGCTTCACCCCTTTGGCGTCGGCCAGATCGGCAAGGCGCGCGCCTGCATCGAGGTCGAGGACGAAGGGCTTTTGCGACAGCACATGTTTGCCCGCCCGCAGGGCCGCCTCCATCAAGGGCAGCCGGTCAGTGGGGTGCGGGGTGATGTCGACCACGTCGATGCTGTCATCGTTCAGGATCATCGCAGGGTCGTCACAGGTGACGGCCCCCGGCGCAAACTCCGCGGCCTTCGCCTCGGCCTTGGAGAGGGTGCGGTTGCAGATCGCCGCCACCTCCCACCCGGCGGTCCGGTAAGCGTCTAGATTGGCGCCCACGATGCCCCCGGCCCCGATGATGCCGATGCGAGGCCGATAGGCGCGGGGTGCCGGTGGCCGATACGGCACATCCGGGGCCGGAACGTCCGGCAGCCGCACGCTGCGCAGGGCATAGGTATCGGCGTCGGGTTCATCGCTCATGGCAGCAGCCCAAGGGTGCGCTTTTCGCGGGCCGATTGGGCGGCGGTGTCGACGATGCGCTGACCGATGAGGCTGGTGGCCGGGTCAAGCGGACCGGTAACCGTCTCTCCGGTCGACATGCAGTGCAGGACGTATTCGATGGCATTCCGCCTACCCTCAGGCAATGGCTCGGCCGGGACAGGTGTCGGCTCGGGCCTTGCGCGGGTCTGGACGGTGACATGGCTGGCGTAATCTGGGCTGGCGATGGTCCCGTCCGTGCCCACAAAGGTAAAGCCGCAGGCAGGCTGGGGCTGGATCATCCAGGGATCGGTAAAGGTGCCCCAGCGGGTCTCCATCCGCGACAGGCCTCGCTTGTACCGGCAGATCGTGATCGAGTGCTGGTCAACCTCGATCCCCGGTGTTTCGTCAATGACCGACGTCACCTCGATCGGGGCCTCGCCGTTCATGAACCATGTGCCCAGCGTCGCCCCATATCCAAGATAGTCCAGCAGGCTCCCCCCGCCCGAAGCCGCCTTGTACCACCACGAACCGGGCTTTTGGCGCTCAACCTCTTCGGGCGTCACCTCGACCTTGTCGGCCAGATGATAAAGCGGGCCGCGATTGCCGTCGTAGAAATGAACTTCAAGCAGATCCCCGATCACCCCGTCGTCGATCAGCCGCTTGGCGGTGACGTGGCTTTCCACCCAGGCGAGCGGCCAGTTGATGACCAGCATCTTGCCGGCCTGCGCCACGGCCGCTTGCATCCGGCGGGCATCCGCGACGGACCCGGCAAAGGGCTTTTCAACAAAGACGTTGGTGCCATAGGCGGCGAGGCGTTCGGTATAATCGGCATGGTCCGCCGTGGCGGCACATAGGATGGCAAGATCGGGCTTTGCCGCCTGCATACAGGCGTCGAAATCGGTAAACACTCGGTCGGACGGGATGCCAAAGGTGGCGATGGCGCTGGCCATCCTTGCAGGGTCCGGGTCGAAGATACCCGCAATCTCCGCATCGGGGTGGTCGTGGACGAGGCGCAGCAGGTCCCCCATGTGCATGTGGTCGAAACTGATGCCGACGATGCGGTATCTGGCCATTGTGCCCTCCTTACCGGCTTTGATCCGTGAGCCGGATGTAGATCGTGGTGACGGCCAGGATGATCAGGCCAAACAGGATACGCCGCGCCCCTTCGGGCATTTGCATCAGGGTCAGCAGGGTGCCCAGAACCGTCAGGATCAGCGCGCCCACGATGGTGCCCGCATAGCCGCCCCGCCCGCCAAAGATCGAGGTGCCCCCGATCACCGCCGCCGCCACCGACGGCAGGAGGAGCGGATTGACCAGCGACAGCGAGGGCGCCTTGATCAGCCCCACATAAAGCAGGCCAGTGACACCGGCGATGAGGCCCGACAGGGCATAAAGCGCCAGCAGGACCTGCCAGGACCGGACCCCCGAAATCCGCGAGGCCGTCTGGTTCGAGCCAAGGGCATACAACAACCGCCCAAAGCCGGTGCGCCGCTGCGCCCAGATCACAACAATGGCAAAGGGGACGAATAACAAAAGGGAATTGGGCAGACCCCATGTCCGCCCGGTGCCCAGCCAGGCCAGTCCATCGGGAACCACGGACCCGGTGGCGATGACGAACCGCTGGTAGACCTGCAGGCAACCGGTCCCGATCAGACCGGTGCCGAGCGTCATGATCAAAGGATGCACCCGGCAAAAGGCCACGCCAAAGCCGTTGACCAATCCGATCAGGATCGCCGGGATCAACCCGATGCAGAGGGCCAGCGGCACACCCATGATGGGCACCTGCGTTGCCATGACAAAGGCGCTGATGGTCGCCGCGACCGCCGCCGACAGGTCGATCCCGCCGGTCAGCATCGTCAGCGTCTGGCAGGCGGCCAGCATCGCAAGGGGGATGGCGAACTTGATGGTGTTGCCCATCCAGCGTTCGTTGACGATGCCGGGGCGCATGTATTCAAGCACGCCGATCAGCAAAAACAGCAGGACAATCAGCGGAATGATGGGGTTGTCGCCCATGAACCGCAGGACACGCTTCAGAGGTGCCGGTTGATCCGTCATTGTCGCCTCCCGCGCATGGCCAGAACGCCGCCAATCATGACCACCACGACCATGATGGTGCCTTCCACGATGGTTGTCACATTGGGATCCACCGACATCAGCGTCAGATCCATCCGCACCAGCCGCAGGATAAAGACCGCGATGATCGGCCCCAAAAGCGCGCCCTTGCCGCCGCCAAGGACGACACCGCCAAGGACGACCGCCGCGACACTCGCCATCAGGTATGGGCCGGGGATCGGCTCTCCGTTGCCGGTGCTCAGCGTCAGGGTCATCCCGCCCATCGCAGCGAACAGGCCGCAGAGGGCATAGGCGATGATCCGGGTCCGGCCGATGGCAATGCCCGACCGATAGGCCGCCAATTCGTCGCTGCCGATGGCGTAAATGGACAGGCCCAGCCGCGACCGCCGAAGGGGGATCCAGACAACCGCCAGACAGACCAACAGGAACACGAAAGACCGGGGCAGCCAGGGGACAAGGAACGGCCCCACGATGATCTCGCGCAGCCACGGGGTGGCGGCACCACCCGGAGCCTTCAGAATCAAAAGGGCAACCCCTTCCCAGACAAACAGCATAGCAAGCGTCACCACGATGTCAGGTACCCGCGTCACGACGATCAGCGCCCCGTTGATCGCCCCCATACCAAGGCCCATGACAAGGACAACGACCACGGTAAAGAGGGTCATCCCCGTCCCAGCCCCATCCATCATAACTGCCGCCGTAACCCCCGCCACCGCCATCATGGAGGCGACAGACAGGTCGATGCCCCCGGCAATCACCACGATCGCCATGGCCGCCGTCGCAAAGGCAAAGGGCAGCGTCGCGCGGGACAGGCTGTCCAGGCCGGTGGGCCCGAAATTAGGCTGTATGACTTTGGTAAAGGCGAAGAGCAGGACAAGAATTGCCAGTAGCCCAAGGGTCCAGCCATGGCGGGCGACGATGCGGCTCATGCGGGCAACGCCTCGCCGGTCAGTCCATAGGCCGCACGCATCAGGGTCTGCTCGTCAGCCTCGGCCGCCTCGATCACGTCGACGACCTTGCCGTTGAAGATCACCACGACCCGGTCGCAGGCGGCAGGCACCTCGGCCAGCTCCGAGGTATAGTAAAGGACCGAGGCCCCCTGTGCCGCCAGTTCGCGGACAATCAGATAAATCTGCCGCTTGGTGCGCACATCGATCCCGCGGGTAGGATCGAACAGCAGCAGGGTATCTACCCCCGCCGCGATCCAGCGTCCGATGGTCACCTTTTGCTGGTTACCCCCCGACAGGCGCTGCACCTCGCCCATGGCGCGGGTGTCGATCTGCAGACGGGCAATGGCGTCATTGACGCGGCCGGCCTCGGCCTTCATGCCGATGGCGCCCCATTTGCCGGGGCGGGCGAGCAGCGGCAAGGCGATGTTCTCATGGACCGAGCGTTGCATCAAAAGCCCATCAGCCCGGTTGCCCGGCACAAAGGTCAACCCCCGGGCGATGGCGTCGGCGGGATGGGCAAAGCTGACAGCCGCGCCGTCAATCACGATTTTGCCGCCAGTGGGGCGGATCATCCCGGCAAGCGCCTCGAACAGCTCATCCTGCCCCTGCCCTTCCAGCGCAACGACGCCCAGAACCTCTCCCCGGTGCAGGTCAAGCGACACGTCGCGCAGCTTGGTCCCGACGGCAAGGTTGCGGACCTGCACATGCGGCCCACCGCTCGCGGCCCGCGCCGCGCCGGTTTTGCGGGCCGGATTGGTTTCGAGGGCCGCGCCAAGCATGAGTTCGACGACCTGTTCCTCGACCCCCGGCACGATGGGCAGATCGCCCACCGTCGCCCCGTCCCGCAGGACCGTGGCGCTGTCGCAAATCTGGGCAATCTCGGCAAAGCGGTGCGAGATGTAGATCACGGCCTGCCCTTTGTCCGCCTGCGCCCGGACGGTCCGGAGGACACGCTCGACCAGATCTGTCGGCAGGGCGGCAGTCATCTCATCCAGCAAAAGGACCTCGGGCTCGCTCGCGAGTGCGCGGGCAAGATCAAGAATACGCAGCGTTGCCAGAGGCAACCGGTTGATGGTGTCGTCCAGCCGGAGGTCGGCAATCCCAAGTTCGGACACCCAGTGCAGAAACGGCTCGACCGGGGTCTGGCCCAACCGCAGATTGTCGGCCACGTCCAGATCGGGGATCAATGACGGCTCCTGATAGACCGGGATCAGACCCGATTTGCGGGCCTGCGCGGGTGAGCTGAAGTTCGTATCAGCCCCGCGAATGCGAATGTGGCCAGTATCGCGGCGCAGGGCACCTGTCAGGATCTTGACGAAGGTGGATTTGCCCGCCCCGTTGGCCCCCATCAGGGCGACAATCTCGCCGGGTCGAAGCCGCAACGCAGCATCGTGCAGGGCCACAACGGCGCCAAACCGCTTGGACACGCCAGATGCCTCCAGAAGAGGCGGTGGATTTTGTTTGTCGGTCATGCCTGCCCTTGCCTCATGGAGGGATGGCCCCGGCTTGTACCGGGGCCACCGATCAGATTATTCGCCGGGGCCTGCGCAGGCGATGATCTCGTCCATAGAGTAGGTGGTCCAGCCCGGGATCATGACCGAAACCGGCCATTCAGGATCAAGGTTGGGGTTCTGCGCCGCTTCGATCAGGGCAACCCCTTCGGGGTCGTTGTTGGCCCAGATCGAGGGATCAACGAGGACGGTGTTGCTGGCGGGCATTTCGCCGCCAAGGATCTGCAGCGCCAGAGTAACGCCCGCCCCACCGATGGAGCCGGGGTTCGTCACAGCGGCGCCGGTAAAGCCTTCAACGGATGCAAGTTGACCGACGAAACCGGCGTTGTCGGCGCCAACGATCGGCACCAGGGGCACATCGGATTCGATAAAGGCATCGACGATCACGTTGTCGATCCCGCTGGTCCAGACCCCGTCAACAGGCAGACCGGTGGACAGGTAGTCAAGGATCTGCTGCTTGCCCTGATCCTGCTGCCAGCCGGTAAAGACCTCATGCACCACTTCGATGCCCGGATGTTCGGCAAGGGCGCGCTGGAAGCCGGCGTCCCGATCGTTATCTGCACCCGCACCTGCGGCACCGCGCATGTAGACCACGCTGCCCGAACCGCCCAATTCCTCAAACAGCCAGCTCGCCCCAAGGTAGGCGTATTCTTCCTGGTTGTTGGACAGGATGTAGGCCCCTTCGGCGGTCACGGCCTGATCGACGGCGACGACCACGATACCTGCGGCAATCGCCTCTTCGATGGCCGCGTTGACGCCGTCCGCGTTCGAGGGGTTGATGACGATGGCATCCACACCAGCCTGGATGAGGTTGCGAATATCCTCAAGCTGGCCAGCCGCATCAGTGTTGCGATGGGCGATGTTGAGGCTGTCGACCTGACCCGAGACAAGGGCCTGGGCCTTCATCGCACAGACCATCTCTTCGCGCCAGCCGTTGCCCTGAACGGTGTTCGAGATGCCGATGGTGTAGCCGCCATGCGCCTCGGCAAAGGCCGCGCTTCCAAGGCCGGTGGCCATGAGGGCCAGGGCTGCGGTCGTTGTTAAATGTCTTTTCATATCAATTCCTCCCATTAGGTTTTTGGTCGTTCTTGTGAAAAAAGGCGTCTAGTGAATAAAGGGGCTCAGCACGTCACGGGCGAGGCAGAAGCCCCGTTTGACCTTTTCGTCGGTCCCTTCGAAATCGCGGTCTTCGTGTTCGATGATGACGGGCCCATCGTAGCCCACCCGGTAAAGTTCACCAAAGAACTTCCCCCAGTCCACGTCGCCCAGACCGCACAGGCGCGGGATTTGCCAGCCCATGCCGGCGGACAGGATGCCACGCTCGTAAAGACCCTCCTGATCGATCATCAGGTCCTTGGCATGGACATGGGCAAACCGGTCGCCGAATTCGCGGATAAAGCGGGTCTGGTCGATCATCTGGTAGACCAGATGGCTGGGGTCGAAATTCATGCCGACCCCTTCCCAGCTTTCAAAGATCCGCCGCCAGATGCGCGGGCTGTAGGCGATGTTGTGCCCGCCAGGCCATTCGTCTTTGGAAAAGATCATCGGGCAGTTTTCGAAGGCGAGGGTCACGCCATTGTCGACGGCGTGCCGGACGATGTCGGGAAAGATCTGCTCGGCCCTTGCCCAGTTATCGTCCACCGTCAGCCGCCGATCACCCCCGACGAATGTATTAACGACACCGACACCCATGGTACCGGCCGCGGTGATCACCTTTTTCAGGTGCCCGATCACCTCGTCCCGGTGATCGGCATCTGCGTGCAGGGGGTTGGGATAGTAGCCGAGCCCCGAAATCTCGATCCCCTTGTCGGCTATCGCGCCCATGATCTCGGACCCTTGCGCCTTCGTCAGGCCGTCCACGTTGATATGGCTGGTCCCGGCATAGCGCCGCGCCTCGCCCCCGCTGGAAGGCCAGCAGGCGACCTCAAGGGCCGACATGCCGTTGGCGGCGGTCCAGTCCGCGACATCCATCAGGCTTGTGCCCTCGAAAGGGGCGGTCAAGAGGCCCAGTTTCATGAAGTCTCTCCCTTTGGTTCAACATCGGCCCAGGTTCCGGTGGCTGCACTGCGCAGCACCGCATCGCAGACCCGCATTTCGTAGTGGCCGTCCTCAAAACTCGCGTAGGTCGATGCAGGCGAACGTTCGCCCCGCGCCACATCCGCATAGACCTGCCCGAAAAAGGCGGCAAAGCTGTCGGCAAAGCCTTCGACGTGGCCACCCGGAAGGCTGGCCGCCCTCGCACCCGTGGGGTTCATCAGCGATGCGTCCCGTTGCAGGATCTGGTTGGGCGCATCCCTATGACCAATGAACAGATGATCCGGCACCTCTGAGTCCCAGGCGGTAGAGGCCCGGGACCCGGCGATGTCCCATTGCAGCGAATTCTTGCGCCCGATGTTGACCTGGCTGGTGGACATCATCCCCTTTGCCCCGTTGGCAAAGCGCAACATGATCATCGCCGTGTCATCGGTCCTGATGGTCCGCGTCTCGGTCCCCCCGCTCGATTGCGAAAAGGTGGCGACAGGGCCGGTCGGCTTTTGCCGCTCGGGAATGAAAGTCGTCAGATCGGCCAGAACGGAAACCACCTTCTGACCGATGATAAAACTGGTCAGGTCGATCCAGTGCGTCCCGATATCCCCGACCGAGCGGAGGACGCCGCCTGCCTCGGTCTCAAGCCGCCAGTTCCAGTCGGTGGGCTTGGCCAGCCAGTCTTGATGGTAGTGGCCGGTGACAAAGCGGATATCGCCCAGCTCCCCGGCCTCGACCATGCCACGGGCCTGCTGGTTCAGGGGGTAGAAGCGGATGTTGTAAGACACCGCGCAGATCCGGCCGCTGGCCCGCGCCAGGGCGACCATCTCGGCCGATTGGGCAGAGGTCATCGACAGGGGCTTTTCGCAGATGACGTGCTTGCCCGCGGCAAGGATGGCCTTGACCTGCGGATAATGGGCGTGATTGGGCGAGGTGACGTGGACCAGATCGACCGTCGGATCCGCAAGCAGCGCATCAAGCGATGGGTAGGCCTTGGCAACACCCAAGGCGTTGGCCCCTTCGGCCCCCCGCTCGGGGCTGGAGCCAAGCACGCCACGCACCTGCACCCCGATCCGCCGCAATGCCTGAGTGTGGACCGCGCCGATAAAGCCGGTGCCGATGACAGCCGCGCCGATGGTGGTGAAGTTGGTCATTTCTGTCCGTCCTTCCTATGTCCAGCGTCACGCAACCGAGTACCCTCCGTCAACCGGGATGCAGGCCCCGGTGATAAAGGCCGCCTGATCGGACGCCAGAAAGAGGGCGGTCCCGGCGATGTCCTCTGGCTGGCCCCAGCGGCCCAGGGGCGTGCGGGCGCTGACATTGGCGACATGGGTGGGGTCGGTGCGGCTGCGTGCCGACTGCTCGGTCACGATAAAGCCCGGTGCGATGGCATTGACCCGGATTTTGTCAGGCGCCCAGGCGATAGCGAGCGACTTGGTCAATTGCTGCACCGCTGCCTTGCTGGCCCCGTAGGCCGGGTTCTTGGGGCTGCCAAACTGGGCATACATTGACGCGATGTTGATCAGGCTGCCCCCCTGCGCGGCAAGGTGGGGGTGAAAGGCCTCTGCCATGCGAAAGGTGCCAAACAGGTTCACGTCCACCACCTTCGCAAAGAAGGCCGGGGCCATCTCTTCGCCCCGCGCAGTGATCGCAGCGCCGTTGATCAGGATATCGAGGCGGGAGATCCGGGCGGCGAGGGCCGCCACGGCCTCTGCATCCGTCACGTCGATCTGGTGGTAGGCAAAGCGGGCGCGGTCCTCGGGTGCAGGCGCGGCTTCGACCCCGGTAATCGCGACCTCGGCGCCTGCCTCCTGAAAGGCCCTTGCGATGGCCGCGCCGATACCCGCCCGGCTGGCCCCCACCACAAGGACCTGTTTGCCTGCAAACCCCGTCATACCGGTGCCCCCATGACCCTTTGGTCGAAATCGGTCGATGACCCCGTCATCGGTGCTGACTGGTCGCTCAAAAGAAACGTCGCAAACCGGGCTGCCTCGACCGCCTCGACCATGCGGCCAAGGGGCATCCGGGCGCTTTCCTCTGCCAGCCAGCCGGGGCCGCGCCCCAGCACCTCAGCCTGCATCCGGTGTTCGCTGGGGGTCGCCACCCAGCCAAGGTTGATCCCGTTGACCCTGATCCGGTCTGCCGCATGGGCGTTGGCCGCGTTCTTGGTCAGGGTGGCAAGCGCCCCTTTGGTGGCCGAATAGATCGCCAGATCGGCAGCGCCGCAATGGGCGTTGACCGACTGGATATTGACGATGGTGCCGGGGGCCTTGCGCCCCAGCATATCGGCGATGGCGGCCTGCATAAGGAAATAGGGGGCACGGGTGTTGACGGCAAAAAGGCTCTCCCAAATCTCTGCCGTGCCGGTCAGCATGGAACTGCGGGTGGTCAGCCCCGCCGCGTTTACCAGACCGTCGATACGGCCAAACCTGTCAATCGCAGCCCGCGCCACAAGGGCAGGCGCTCCAACATCGGACAGGTCAGCAACGCAGACCTCGACCGGTGCGATTGGGGACACCTCAGAGATCATCGCGTCGAGGCCTTCTGCGTCCCGGTCGGTCAGCAAAAGCCCCGCAACGCCACCTGCCTCTGCCACCGCCTGCGCAATCGCCGCCCCGATGCCCGACGCAGCACCGGTGATGATGACCACCTTGTCCGTCAGCGCGACCTTCATACCGGCCGCCTTTCGGGAACCATTGCGTGGAATTCCTCCCGGTAGGGACGGGCGGAGGCCGGAAGGGTCTTGCGCACATAATACCCCGGTTCTTGCCGTTGACGCAGGACCGCGCCGATCATCTCGCCGTAGGCGGCAAGGATCGACGGGGTGGGCGGCGGCAGGTCATCGCGGATCAGGGCATGCAGACGCGGCAAGGCGTGATAGGGGACCATGGGGAACATGTGGTGTTCGACGTGGTAGTTCATGTTCCAATAAATCCAGCGACTGACTGGATTGATCAGAACCGTCCGGCTGTTGAGCCGGTGGTCAAGGACATCCTCGGCAAGCCCGCCGTGCTGGATCAGGCCAACCAGCACCATATGCCAGCAACCGTAGATGCGCGGCCCCCCGATCAGCACCAAGGGCAAAAGCGACCATGTGATCAGCGCGGTCACGATGGTGACAAGGTAAATCGTCATATGCACCCGCGCCCAAAGCACGACCCGGGGCCATTCGGTTTGGGGGATGTAGTCCTTTTCCTGACCGCTGATCCGGCCCAGCGCCTGCCGCGCCAATGTCCGCAACTCGTTGAAGACGTCGGGCATGGCGATGAACCGCAGGGCGAGGCCGAGAATGGCGGCAGGGCGCATGACTGCAATCTCGGGGTCGCGACCCACGATGATGGTATCGGTGTGGTGGCGGGCGTGGCTCCACCGCCAGGCGGTCGGGTTGCGCATCACCATGAAGGACGCGATGTGATAGACAACATCGTTCTTCCACTCGGTCCGGAATGCGGTGCCGTGGCCGCATTCGTGCCAGCGGCTGTCGCAGGCTGAGCCGTAAAGGACACCGTAAACCCCAAAGAACAGCACCGCCCACCAACTGCCCCAAAGCAGCGCCCCGGCCCCGCCGGTAAGCGCCAGTAGGGCGAACCACAAAAGGGTATCGCGATCCGCCATCCTGTCCGAGCGTTGCATCAACTCCTTCATCACCTTGCGCGGCACGTCCGAGTGATACCATTCCGCCGAGGCAAGCCCGACCTCGACCGCGTGACGGTTTTCGGGACCGGTCAGGCTGTAGTCGCGCACCGCTGCGGTGTTCAGATCAACGGCGGTCATGAGGCACCGTCCTTGGCCGAGTACAACGGGGGAAACCGTCCGGTCGGCTCGGGATAGTCGGTCTCCGGTTGTCGCTGGATTGCGGCTATGCGCGCCTCTGCCACCGCGATATCGGCAGCACCGTCGAGGACCCGGAATTCGGCGTGATAGGACCGCGCCTCGCCAGCTTCCAGCCAGATCATCTCATCCCGCTCGCGGGCAAAAGTATTGCCCGGCAAATGGTGTGTGGCCGCCTCGATCCCCATCACGTAGTTGCCCGACTGAAAGTTCTGCCACTGGAGGAGGCAAGGCAATTCCGTCTTGGCCGTTTCGATCTGGATACCGAAACGAAGCCTGTCATTAACCACCGCCACGGGCACCCGGCCCTCGGCATCGCTGGTGGTGTCATGTTCCCAGACCTGTTCGGTCCAGTCCCGGCGCGGCGGTGGACAGGTGCGATATCCGACCCCTTGCGCCGCCAACCCCGCCTTGGCGTGGGTGGCAAAGATCGGCTCGCCGACGGGGGCCAGAAGGCGGGCACCGTCATCTATCACCGGGTAGCCAAGGTTGACGTGATACATCAGCATATGGGGCGTTCTGGCAAAACCGGCGTTGACCACCCGGTCCGACAGACGGACGACGTTGCCCCCCAGATCCGCCTCGATCCAGCGGTGCAGGTGCAGGTTTTCCCCAAAAAGGGTCGCCTGAATGACAATCCCCTCGGCCCAGAGGATACAGCGGTCGCCCTGCCAGATTTCCCCATAGCCAGTGAGCCGGGCGGGCGTATTGGCAATACGACCGTGCAGCCCTTGAGGGACCGTCGCCCGGCGCGGATAGCGGTAGGTTTCGGCGGGCACCTCCTCGGGGCCAAGAATATGGTCCAGTCCGCATGTCGCCAGAAAGCCGTTGAACGACCGGTTCCAGCCAAGGCCGCCCTCTTCCTCGGCGTGCGTTAGCGCGGGATGGCGAATGCCGCTGGCGGACTGCCAGCCGATGGGACGGCCATTGTGCGACACCTCTGCAATGTCCATGGCACGGTCGACGGTGACGGAAAAGCGCAGGCCGCTGCCGGTGTTGAACTCAAGCACGCGAACGCCCCGGCCGGCCCCATCTTCAACAGTCATCAGACGGACACCGCCGAATTGCGCCAGCGCTCCGGCCCGTTCGGCAAGCGACACTGCGTCATGGGTCATGCCAAAAAGCACCGTCATGCGCGCAGCCCTCCTCCCAGATCGTGCCTCACATCTTGTAGGTTCAATTCGACCCACGCCGCGAAGGGAGTCAATGAAATGATTGAACGCATTGAGGCATTTTGAGGTGTCTTGGATGGATATCTTAGCCTTTCGAAAAGAAATTTCGGACTTTAACCGCCCAAGACGGGGTTGACGGCACAATAGTCAGACGAAATACCTCAAAAAGCTTCATAGGAGTTCAGTGTGCCGCGACCAACCCTGACGGATATCGCCAAGGAGGCGGGGGTGTCCCTTGCCACAGTCGACCGGGCCATGAACGGGCGTGGCAGCGTGCGGGCCCGGACCCTTGCCCATATCAAGGCGACAGCAAACCGGCTTGGTTACCTGGATGAGGACGGCCGCCCGGTCATGGCAGTCCCGCCGCTTTTGCACGTGCGGATCGTCTTTGTCCTGCCGCAGGGCACCAATGCCTTCATCCACGAACTTGAACGACAGGCCACTCTACAGACACCGCAGTTCTCAGCGGTTGAGACAAAGGTGATGACCATTGCGGGATTCGATCCCCTGAGCCTGGCGCAATGTCTTGATGACCTGCGGGGCAAGGCGCAGGGTGTCGCCCTTGTGGCGCTGGACCACCCGGTGGTGCGCGAGGCGGTGCGCCGGCTGATCCGGTCGGGAACATCTGTCGTGACCCTTGCCTCTGACATTCTGAACGTGCCGCATCTGGGCTATATCGGCATCAACGACGCACAGGCAGGGCGGATGGCGGGCTATCTTCTGGGCCGCCTGATCGGGCCACGGCCCGCCGCCGAGGTCGCGTTCTTTGCGGGCTCCCTCGCCTATCGCGGTCATCAGGAGCGCGAAATAGGGTTTCGTCAGGTCCTGCATGAAGACTTTCCAAACATCGAAATTGTCCAGTTCAGCGAAGTGCACGAGAACCGGGACAAGGCGCGATCAGAGATGGCGCGCCTCTTGCAGCAGCATCCCGATCTGGCGGGCGTCTACAATGCAGGCGGTGCCACGGCAGGGATCGCCGGGGCGCTGACCGACTTTGGGCGACATACCGACTGTGTCTTTATCGCCCATGATACCACCGACGGAAACAAGGCGTTGCTGTTGGACGGAACGCTTGACGCAGTCATCGACCAGAATGCCCGGGTCGAAATCCGCGAGGCGCTCAATACACTGGTCCATGCCGCGCGCGGACAGGACTACGAAATGGTGCCGCCACGCTTGCAGGTGGTCTTTCGCGAGAACCTGCCGGTTGAGTAATCCAGAGGGATTATTGCGGTTCTGTGGCCGATCCTTGCGCCAAGACCTGTGCAAGCCCGGTTGACGTTCCACGCCTTTGGCCCATGGTGGCGGTGTCGCCCGTTGACAGAGGACCCTTGCGCCCATGACGCCCCCCCTAAGACCCGCCGGGGCCGACGTCCTCGGCGCACCCATCGCCCCCCCGCCGCCAACGCTTCAACAAAAATCCGACAGCCTGCGCGGGATCGCTTACATGGCAGGCGGTATGTTCTTGTTCTCGGCTGTCGACACCCACGCAAAGTTTCTGACCGACAGCTTTCATCCGATCCAGATTGCCTGGTCGCGCCAACTGGGGCTGTTTCTGGGGGTCATGATCTGGCTGATGATCAAGGGGCGCGGCGTGCTGCGGACAGAACATCCCTTACTTCAGATGAGCCGGGGGGCATTGGCAGCACTGTCCGCGACCCTTTTCATTGTTGCCGTGGCCTATGTGCCGCTGGCCGATGCGGTGGCGATCAGCTTTGTCGCCCCCTTCCTTGTAACCATCCTCGGCGCACTGATCCTGGGTGAGACCGTGGGCATCCGGCGTTGGGTCGCGGTGACGATCGGTTTTCTTGGCACGCTTGTCGTGATCCGACCCGGCATGGGTGTGATCCATCCGGCGGCAGGACTGGTCCTGCTTGCCGCCTTTCTGTTCGCCGTCCGCCAGATCCTGTCCCGGCGGCTAAGCGGGACGGACGGCACCGCCACGACCATCGCCTATACTGCGATCACGGCCAGCGTGCTGCTGACCCTGCCGCTGCCCTTTGTCTGGCGAACCCCGGAGTGGGGAAGGGAAGTCCTTCTCCTGACCAGCATGGCAATCCTTGCGGGCGGGGCAGAGGCACTGGTGATCCGCTCACTTGAACTGGCACAGGCCGTCGTGCTGGCCCCGGTTCATTACAGCCTGCTTTTATGGGGCACCTTTTACGGTTGGCTGGTGTTTCACCAATTGCCGGACCTTTGGACATGGGTCGGGGCCGCGATCATCATCGCGACCGGGATTTACACGCTCAACCGCGAACGTCTGGCCGCGAAAAGGCATTAGCCCACCCTAGCCCCACATGTCCCGCATCCTTGCACCGACATCAATTGGGGCGGGCATCGGGACGGGGGCCGTCCCGGGTACAGGGGTCGGCGACCAATAGACCGGCTCAAAATGATCAAGGATGTCCTTGGGGATGAACCGGGTCCGAAGGGCGTAAAGGTGCCTGTCCCCGTTTCTGGTCTGCTGGGTCACATAGAACCTCAGGGGCACCCCGATGGTCAGATTGTCCTTGGCTCGGGTCATCGCGACGTAAAGCAGCCGACGCTCTTCCTCCAGATCATCGGTGCAGCCGGTTCCCAGATCGGACGGGATACAGCCGTCCACCCCATTGATGATGAAGACAGATGTCCATTCCTGCCCTTTGGCCGAATGTATCGTGGACAAGATCAGGTAATCCTCGTCCTGCATCGGCACGCCCGCCTGATCGCTGGTGGCGTCGGGCGGGTCCAGGGTCAGTTCGGTCAGGAACCGCTCGCATGTCGGGTAGCCCGAGGCGATCTGCTCAAGCTGGAGAAGGTCGGCCCGCCGCGCCTCGGCATCCTCATGAATGCGGTCAAGGTGAGGGTCGTACCACGCGCGGGCCAGGCCGATGGCCTCGGGCCAGTTGGCCCTTGTGGTCAGGGCCGCGACAAGGGCGGGCCAGTCGTCGCCCGAGCGGGGCGGCGGGGCCACCCATTCCAGCGCCGCCAGCGGATCAGAGGCAATCTCGATCGCATCAAGCACCCGCCCGGCGGCGGCCGGGCCAACACCGGGGATCAATTGCAAAACCCGGAACCCCGCAACCCGGTCCCTTGGGTTCCTTGAAAAACGCAACAACGCCAGAAGGTCCTTTACATGCGCCGAGTCGAGGAATTTCAGCCCCCCGAACTTCACGAAAGGGACATTGCGGCGGGTCAGCTCGACCTCAAGCTGGCCCGAATGGCTTGACGTGCGAAACAGGACCGCCTGATCCATCAGGCGCACCCCGACCTCGCGGTCGGCCAAGACACGGTCGACGATGTAGCGGGCCTGATCGGCCTCATTGGCAAGCGTGACCAACCGGGGCTTCTGCGGTGATTGGCGGTCGGTCCAGAGGTCCTTGGTGAACCGCTCTTGCGCCTGCCCGATCACCGCATTGGCCGCCTTGAGGATCGGGCGGGTCGAACGGTAGTTGCGGTCCAGCGTGATGACATCCACGGGCGGCGAGAAGGCAGCAGGGAAATCAAGGATGTTGCGAACGGTGGCCGCCCGAAAAGCATAGATCGACTGGGCATCGTCCCCCACCACCGTCAGGCCCCGCCCGTCTGGTTTCATCGCCATCAGGATGCGGGCCTGAAGGCGGTTGGTGTCCTGATATTCGTCGATCATCACATGGTCCCAGTTCGCCCCGATATGGGCGGCAAAACCGGGGTCCGACATGGTCTGCGCCCAAGCCAGCAAGAGGTCGTCGTAATCGAGCACGTTCTGCGCCTGCTTGGCCCGCACATAGGCCCCGAAAAGGCGTTTGAGGTCATCCTCCCACCCCGCGCACCAGGGGAAATGCCGCTTGAGGACCTCGGCCAGCGGCTCTTCTGAATTGACGGTGCGGGAATAGATCGACAGGCAGGTGCCCTTGGTCGGAAACCGGTTTTCGGTGCCTGACAGGCCCAGTTCGTGACGACACAGGTTCAAAAGGTCGGCGCTGTCCTCACGGTCATGGATGCTGAAATCCGGGTTAAGCCCGATTGCCGGGGCATGTTCGCGCAGGATGCGGGCCCCGATGCCATGAAAAGTCCCTGCCCAGGTCAACGCCTCGGCCGCATAGCCGCCGCCCATTGCCCGTTCGGTAATCCGGGCGACGCGGCGGGTAAGTTCGGTCGCCGCCCGGCGGGAAAAGGTCATCAGGAGGATCCGCCTCGGATCGGCCCCGTTGACCAGCAGATGAGCGACCCGGTGGGCCAGCGTGTTGGTCTTGCCCGACCCTGCCCCGGCGATCACCAGAAGCGGTGGGGGAACATCGGTGCCGGACACGCCAAAGACGACAGCGGCGCGTTGCTGATCGTTCAGTTTTTCAAGATATGACGCCATCATTGCGCTGCCCAACCTGCTCACCCGGCCCCGATCAGGAGACGTTAACCCCTCATGAACGAAAAGGGAACACGGGGAATAGTGGCGGCGAGGTTGAGGGCCTTTGGACAGGCATTGAGAATGCCACCCATCTTGTCCGCTTGCCCAAGCCCTTTGGCTCGTGCAATCTCGAGCCACATAACCGGGCAGCGGGGTGTCTTCCGGACCCGCCCGACGTCGCCAAGACGTGTGAAACCCCCGTGAAACCGGCCCTTCGCAGGACTGGGGCTTTTTTCGAACGCCGCGCTGGCAACCATTTGCGCGGAAATTACGGGGGGTGGTTCAGATGAACTCAGTCGGGGTGATTGGCGTTGGGGATATGGGCAGCGGGCTGGCCCGGAACCTGATCAAGAATGGCTATGTGGTCAAAGGGCTAGACCTTAAACCGGACCGCATGCAGGCCCTTGTGGAGATGGGCGGGATCGCGGGAACGTCACCCGCCGACGTCGGCGCATCCTCGCAGGCGGTCTTTGTCATGGTGATGACGGGGGACGAGGCGAAATCGGTCATTCTTGGCGACGGCGGCCTTGTGTCCCACCTGCCCAAAGGCGGCGCCGTAATCCTGAGCGCCACGATCAAGCCCCGCGAAGCGCGTGAAATCGGGGCCGCGATGGAAGGGTCCGGCATCCACCTGATCGACACGCCCGTTTCGGGCGGCTTTCCCGGCGCGCAGAACGGCACCCTGACGATGATGGCCGCAGCCCCTGACGCGGTACTGGACGCATTCGCCCCGGTCATGCAGGCGGTCTCGGCCAATATCCACCGGGTCGGCACCAAGCCGGGCGACGGCCAAACGGTCAAGGCCTGCCTGCAATCGCTGATCGGGGCGCAGTTTTCAGCCACCTTCGAGGCCGCAGCCCTCGCCGCCAAGGCAGGCGTTTCGGGGCAGGTCCTGCTGGACGTCTTTTCGACCTCTTCCGCCGGATGCGGCGTGGTCAACAACGCGCTGGAAAAGATCATCGACCGCCAGTTCGAAGGCACTGGCAGCCACATCAACACCATGCACAAGGATCTGACCATCTCGATGGGTCTGGGAGAAGAGTTAGGCGTGCCCCTGCACACCGCCGCCTCTGCCATGCAGATCTTTCACGCCGGCCGGACAAAATACCCCAACGGTGACAACTGGGTTTGCACCCGCGTCATCGAAGAAATCGTGGGGGCAGAGCTGCATCGCAAGGCCAAGCCATGAAGCTGGGCGTCATCTGCGACGGCATCAGCCGCGACCTGCGTCATGCGGTCGACGTGATGGACGAATACGACCTGGAGTATGCAGAGCTTCAGTTTGTCGGCGAAACCGAAGTGGGCGACCATTCGGCGGCCGAAATCCATGAGATCGACACCCTCCTGCGCGACCGGGGCAAACCGGTCTGTTGCCTGTCCCGCCATGTCTTTGCGGGCATGACCACCGCGAACCGGCCCGGCGACGACCTGCATAACCGGCATATGGACGCGCTGAAACGGGTCATGGACATGGCACATGTCGTTGGCGCCCCGCTTGTCAGGATCATGACCCAGCGCAAGGAACAGATCCTCTGGGGCCGCAACGGGGCCGAACAATGGAACGTGGCCAAAGGCGCATGGGACACCATGCCACCGATGATCGCCCCGGCGGTCGAGCTTGCCCGCTCCGAGGGCCTGACGCTGGTGGTCGAGACCGGCAATGGCACCATGGTCAACTCCAACTACACCGCCCGCAAGCTGATCGACGATCTGGGGGCCAAGGATGTCCTCAAGGTCCTTTGGGACCCCGGCAACAATTGCTGGTGCCACGAACGGGCCTACCCCGAAGGCTATGCCGAGGTGCGGGACGGCTACCTTGGCCATGTCCATATCAAGGACGTCTTTGTCGACACTCCCCGAGCGACGTTGGAGGTGCGGCGCATGGGGGAGGGCCAGCTCGGCCCGCTGTTCCAGCCCATCGCGGATGCCCTGCGCGCGGACGGCTACGATGGTGTCATCTCGTTCGAAAGCGTGTTCCACCCCGGCAACGGTGACTATGAGGCCGGGTTCAGAGAGTGCATCGGGACCTTCAAGACGATCTTTGGCTAGGCAGCGTGTTGCTTTGCGCTTGGCGCGGTCACGCCGCGCCAAGCGCACGTTTCACAGGCAAGGCGTCCAACCCCATGAACAGCCGCGCCAGAGCGTGAAGCCGTTCGGGCGCCATCGCCCCGGTTTGCCAGGCCTTGGCCGACACCCCCAACATGCGCGGTAAAAGCATCGGCCACATCTGCCCGTCCTGACTGGTGAATTCCGACCAGAAGCAGCCCTGCACGCCCAAGATACGGGGGGCAAGCTCGGGCGCATCTGCCGGAACCGGGTCCCATGCGATGGTATCGGCAAGGCTGACATAGGCCGCCCAGTTTGCCCCCCAGTCGTCCGGGTCATCGGTCGCGGCCATATCCAGGTAGACATGTTGTGCCGGCGTCATGACGACATCGTAGCCCGCCCGTGACGCTGCGATCCCCGGCCCCTGACCGGTCCAGCTGAACAGGATCGCACCATGTCCGATGCCGCCATTGCAGCCCCGGGCCGCCTCTTCCCAGGCGGCGGGGCGCTGGCCGTTGGCGACGACGGTTTCGGCCAGTCGCGCCATGGTCCAGCCTTGCAGGTCGTGGGTTGTGGACAGCCCTTCCCCCGCCATCAGGTGCCTTGCCCGGGCCGAGCCCATCCAGGTGTCGCCCGGCAATTCATCGCCGCCCAGATGCAGAACGCCAAAGGGGAACAGCCCCCCCACCTCTGTCGCCAAGGCCGTCAGCACCTCCCACGTCTTGGGCATGGCCGGGTTGGTGACATTATAGGGATAGCCCTGCACGCTGCGCTCAGTGCCGGTATCCTCGGGGTCCAGCACGTCGGGAAAGACCTTGGCCAGCGCCAACGCATGGGCCGGGACCTCGATCTCGGGCATGATCTCGATGAACAGCTCCTGTCCGCGCGCGACGAGGGCTGCTGCATCGGATTTGGAATAGCTGCCCCCCGCCTCGACCCCGCCTGAGAAGACGGCAGGGATCAGATGCCCCTCGCCGCGCAGCGCCGTCTTTTGCCACAGCTCTGGCAGGTAGTCGATTTCAAGGCGAAACGCCTCGTCATCGGCAAAATGCCAGTGAAAGCGGTTGAGTTTCAGCAGGGCCATCAGGTCAAGCAGGTCGTGGATAGACTGGGAGTCGTAAAAATGCCGGGCACAGTCCAGATGCTGCCCACGCCAGCCAAAGCGGGGGGCATCTTTGACCTTGCCGCATGGCAGGCGGCCTTGGTGAGTGTGCAGCAGCATCAGAAGGCTGATGGCCCCATAGAACCGGCCGCTGGCCGATCCTGACGACAGGATCACCCGATCGTTCTTGATGTCCAGATGATAGGCTTCGTCGGACAGGTCGCTGTCCTGCAGGACAACAGGCAGGCCGGTCTCAGACAGGAAAGGCCCCAGCCCAAGGCGCCCTGCCAAAGCCTCGACCGCCGCAAAACCGGGGTCCGAAACGGAAAACCCACGGGCCACGACGACCCCACCGCTGGGTGTCCAGGACTGAGGTTCGGGCAAGAGGCCAAGCCCGTCATGGGGCGGTCCATCCGGGATCACTTCGGGCCGGGCCCCAAGCTTCAAGGCTGGCAAGGGCAGGCAGCCGTCGTCGGTGCGCAGGTAGGCCCCCATCGGCATCCAGGCCCGGTTTGCGGGCTTGTAGCCCCCCTCATAGGCCAGGACAAACGAGTGTGTCTGACCGCTTGCAAGATCGGGAAGCTGCACTTCGATGTAGCTGCCAAGGCCGAACAGCCGCTCTCCCCCCTCGGTGACGGTCAAGGGGGCCATGCCGGAACAGCACAGAACCGGGGCTTTCAATGCCCGGTCAACGGTGAGGCGGCACAACAGGTCCGGGCCGGATATCCGGCAAGTGAAGGCAAGGGTCATTCGGGGCGCAGCTCCGATACAAAGTCATAGATGTCGGACCGGTAGAACCCGCCCGTGAACTCGATCGGGCGGCCAGTGGCGCTATACCCCGTCCGCTCGATCCGCAGGACGGCGGTCCCTTCGGGCAGCTTCAGAAGGGCGGCATCCTCGCCAGTGATATTTGCCGCCGTGACACGCTGGATTGCCCGCGTCGGGGCCTGGCCGTTTTCGCGCAAGAGCTGATACAGCGATGTGCCCACCCGTTCGGGATCGGGCAGGATATCGCGCGGAAGGGCCGATTGTTCGAGGGCGACAGGCATCCCGTCCGCACTGCGCAGGCGCCGGATGCGGGCCACCCGGTCACCCGCCGACAGACCCAGTGTCAAAAGCTCTGCATGGCTGGGCACGAATAGGCCCCGGATCAGGACTTCGCTGCTGGAGGTCATGCCGCGGTTTGCCATGTTCTCGGTAAAGGAGACCAGCGACGACAACGACTGCTGCAACCGCGCTGTGGGTCCGCGCACGAACGATCCAACCCCTTGCCGCTGTTCGATCAGCCCGTCGGTGACCAATTGCGCGACAGACTTGCGCACGGTGACACGGCTGATGTCCGCCATTTCGGCCATATCTCGCTCGGGTGGCAGGTGGTCGCCGGGGGCCAGATCGCCCGACAGGATCGCCGCGCTGATATGACGGTGAAGCTGCAGGTAACGCGGGCCGCGACCCGGCTTGAACCAGTTGGCCAGCGCAAAAAGGTGCTTTGCGGAACCTGTCCCGCCCCCCTCCTCCACCTGATTCCCGGCCACTGTATCAGCCTCATCTTTCTGGTATTGCATTATAATACCAATCCCTTCACGCCCGACGCCACGCACCTCATATGACCTTATAAAACAGAGTTTTAATAAACTCAAACCTAATGGCCACTCACGTGGTATTATATTGGTAGCATTTATGTTGGCGTTTGGTATGGTCGAGCAAGTTGATCGATTCGCCGCTGCGGCGATGCTGACCAGGGGGGCTGCAACTTGGCTGAGATGACGGACCTGACCGACGCCACGCGCGCCATTGAGGGGACCCGACGCAAGGTTCTGCCCGAGGCGTGGTTCGCCTGGCTTCTGGTCGCCCCGGCCATGTTGTTCATCGCCGTCATCGTCGCATGGCCGCTGGCCGAGACGATCCGACTGTCGTTCATGGAGGCCGATCTGGGGGGCGAGCAGTATGTCGGCCTTGCCAACTACCAGGACCTGCTGGAAAGCCGCAAATTTCACGACACCATCATTCGCACCTTCTACTGGATGTTCCTGTCGGTCAGCCTCAAGTTGATCCTTGGGTTGATCGGAGCAGTTTTGCTGAACGCTGCCGTGCCGGGCCGAGGGCTGTTTCGGGTTCTGGTCATGCCGCCGTGGGTCATCCCGATTGCGATCGGATGTATCGGCTGGTTGTGGCTTTACAACGGATACTTCGGGATCCTGTCCGGGACGGCGCAGGCCATCGGCCTGACCGACGGGCCGTTCGAATTCCTCGCCTACAAGAACTCGGCCTTCTATTCGGCCATCGTGACGGATGTCTGGGTCGGAACGCCCATGGTCACCCTGTTCTTTCTGGCGGCCATGCAGGGCGTCAGCCGCGATCTATATGAGGCGGCATGGGTTGACGGGGCGGGCCGGTGGTATCGGTTCCGGCGGATCACCATCCCGCAGATCATGCCCGTCATCGTCTCAATGGCGCTTTTGTCGGCGATCTGGACCTTCAACAGCTTTGAAATCATCTGGATCCTGACCGAGGGCGGACCGCGCAGCGCCACCACGACCCTGATCGTGGACACCTACAAAACCGCCATCGGCAACTTCAAGTTCGGCGAAGGCGCGGCCCGGGCGGTGGTGATCGTGGCGCTGCTGGCGACCTTTTCACTTTTCTACCTGTTCTTCCTGAACAAGGTGAACAAGCACTACGGGGTGAAGTGACATGATGGACAGGTATACCAAGCTGCAGATGGCAGGCATCTACTTTGCCATCACCATCTTTCTGATCTTCATCCTGCTGCCGTTCTTCGAGATGTTCATGACCAGCCTGCGACCGCTGGAGCATCTGTTCCGCAGCCCCTACCAATTCTGGTCCGACGATTTCAGCTTTGACGCCTACTCACAGATGTGGGTGACGGTGCCGCTCTTGGGGCGCTACATCCTGAACTCCATCTTTATCGCCACATCTGTCACGGCGATCACCATGGTCTTTGTGGTCCCGGCGGCCTACGCCTACGCCCGGCTTGATTTTCCGTTCAAGAACGCGACGCTGGCGATCTTTCTGGGCGTCAACATGTTTACCGGCGCAGTGCTTCTGATCCCACTTTACCGGGTTCTGCGGACCCTTGGCCTGCTGAATACCTATTGGGCGATGATCGTGCCCGGGGTGGCCTTCCTGATCCCAACGGGCATCTGGCTTTTGCGGTCCTACCTTGAGAAGATCCCGCGCGAGCTGGAAGAGGCCGCCTATGTCGACGGGGCGTCGCGGATGTACACCCTGCGCCGGGTTGTCCTGCCGCTTGCCGTGCCCGGGCTGATCGTTGTCGGGGTCGCCGTGTTCATCGGCGCCTATGCCCAGCAATTCCTGTTCGCCATTACGTTCAACCAACAGCGCGAACTGCAACCTCTGCCAGCCGGACTATACGAATTCATCGGCTATCAGTCGGTGACCTGGAACGAGATGATGGCCGCTGCCTTGGTGGGTGTCCTGCCCGTCATGGTGATCTTCCTGTTCCTTCAGAAGTACCTTGTCGCCGGGCTCACCGCCGGCGCAGTCAAAGAATAAACTTAGCAAAACCAAAAGGGAGACGACCCAAATGCAACTTACCAAACTTACTCTGGGCGCCGTGCTGCTGACCGGCACCGCCATGTCGGCACAGGCCGAAGGCCACGCGACCGAGCTGCACTTTATCATGTGCGGTGGTGAAGTCCGCGCCGCGGACCAGGCCGTGGTCGACCAGTTCGTGGCTGACCACGAAGGCGTCACCGTCAACCTTGAAGCTGTGCCGTGGGGCACCTGCCAGGACAAGTCGCTGACGCTGGCCGCCGCGGGCGACCCGCCCTCCATCGCCTACATGGGCAGCCGGACCCTGCGCCAGCTGGCCAACAACGACCTGATCGTCCCCGCCGAGATCGACCCCAACACCATGTATCAGCCCGGCGTGCTGAACACCGTGACCATCGAAGGCACCTCCTGGGGCTACCCGCATGCCTTCTCGACCAAGGCGCTCTACATCAACTGCGATATTGTCGAAGCCTCGGGCCAGGCCTGTGAAGCGCCCGCCACCTGGGACGACATGTATGCCATGGCGCAAGGCGTGGTCGACAACACCGATGCCGCAGGCGTCGGCCTTGCCGGCAAAGACTTCGACAACACGATGCACCAGTTCCTGAACTACCTCTACTCGAACGGCGGTGTGGTGATCGACCCGGCAACCGGCGAGAACATGCTCGACAGCCAGCAGACCCGCGAAACGCTGGAATTCTACGGCAGCCTCGTCGCTGTGGCGCAGGACGGCCCCACCGCGTGGGAGCGTGACCAGCTCAAGGACCTGTTCAACGACGGCCAGATCGCCATGTATGTGTCCGGGCCCTGGGGCTACGGCCAGCATAACGAAAGCATCAACCAGTTGGTGGCCCCCGTCCCGCATGGTCCTTCGGGCGAAAGCGGAACGATCCTGATCACCGACTCCATCGTGGTGTTCAAAGGCTCGGGACATGAGGAACTGGCACAGGAACTGGCCCAGCGCATCACCTCGGGCGACAGCCAGTACGATCTGGACTCCTCCTGGGGCCTGACACCCATCCTTGACTACGTCGCGATGGGCGTGGCGGACCCCTACTATACCCAGGGCGACGTCTGGCCGAACTTTGTCCAGGGCATCGCAACCGGCGGACCCGAGCCGCTGGTCGAAGACTTCAAATCGCTTCAGTCAGTGTTCACCAACATGGTGCAGGGCATCATCCTTCAGGATGATACCGTCGACAACCTGGTGACCATCGCCGGTGAAGAGCTGGACGACGCACTCTAAGGGCCGATTGGCCTAATCGCGGGTGGCTGCCTTTGCGGCCACCCGCACCCCCTTTTCCCACACGATCTTTGTCGAAAGGACACGTTCGTCATGGCGACGCTCGACCTGAAAGCTATCAACAAGTCCTTTGGAACGGCCAAAGTGCTCCACGACATTGATCTTGCCATCCGGGACAGGGAATTCGTCGTTTTCGTCGGCCCGTCCGGCTGCGGCAAGTCCACCCTTTTGCGCATCATCGCCGGGCTGGAAGAGGCGACGACCGGGCAGATCGTGATCGATGGGCAGGATGTCAGCACCGCCCATCCGGTCGACAGGGGCATCTCGATGGTGTTCCAGTCCTACGCCCTTTATCCGCACCTCACCGTATTCGAGAACATCGCTTTCCCTCTGCGGGTCCAGAAGTTGCAACCGACCGAGCTAAACGCCCGCGTCGCCAAGGCCGCCGAGATCCTGCAGTTGACGGACAAGCTGAAACTGAAGCCCGGCCAACTTTCAGGCGGGCAGCGCCAGCGTGTTGCCATCGGGCGCAGCATCGTGCGCAACCCCAAGGTCTTCCTGTTCGACGAACCCTTGTCGAACCTCGACGCCGCCCTGCGGGGCGACATGCGGGTCGAGCTGTCGCAACTGCACCGCGAGCTGGACGCCACCATGGTCTATGTCACCCACGATCAGGTTGAGGCGATGACAATGGCCGACCGGATCGTTGTGCTGAACGGCGGTAAGGTCGAACAATTCGGCACGCCGATGGAACTATACCACCACCCGGCCACGAAATTCGTGGCCAGCTTTATCGGGCAGCCCAACATGAACCTCGTCCCCGGCACCATCAAGGAAATGACGTCTGCCGGCCCGGTGGTAGCACTGGCCGGAGGCCACACGATGACCATCCCGGTCGAAGCGACCACCGCCCATGTCGGCAGCAAGGTCGAGGTTGGCATCCGCCCCGAGGATGTTGATCTGGGCACAGAGGGCCTTGAGGTGTCCATCCGCGTCCTCGAACGGTTGGGCGGGGCCTCGATCACCTATGGCTCAATCGGCGACGGCACCGCTTTCCGGGCCTCGCTGTCAGGCAATGCCCCGGTGAGAGAGGGCGAAACCGTCCACCTGACCGTCGATCCTGCCGCCTGCCATGTGTTTGACGCCAATGGCCGGGTCCTACGCCGTCAGGCCGCCCCCGGACTGGTGGCCTGAGATGAAGGTTGTCACCGCCGGTATTGGCCTGCGCGCCGGGCATGTCCTGTCCTTGCTGAAAGAGGCGATGCCCGAGATCGAATTCGTGGGCTACTTTGACCCCCAACCCACCCATCTTGCCCGGATCGGGGAGGATGTTCCCCACTATGACGGGGTCGAGGAGATGTTGGAAAAGACCAAGCCCGACCTTTTCTTCGTCGGCTCGCCGAATGCGTTCCACCTTGACCATATCAAGGCCGGTCTTGCCGCAGGCGTCCGCATCTTTACCGAGAAGCCGGTCGTGGTGACCCGCGAAGAGACGATGGAACTGGCCGCCCTTCTGGCCGAACATGGCACCAATCAGGTGATGGTCGGCCTTGTCCTACGCTATTCGCAGCACATGGTCGACCTGCGGGCGGTTCTTGGCGCCCTTGGCCCCATCGTGTCGCTTGAGGCGAACGAACATATCGGCCCCTATCACGGTGCCTTCTTCATGCGTGACTGGCGCCGGATGGTACGGTGGAGCGGTGGCTTCATGTTGGAAAAGTGCTGCCATGATCTGGATGTCTACAACATGGTCACAGGCTCACGCCCTGACCGGGTCGCAAGCTTTGGGGGACGCAAGAGCTTTGTCCCTGAACATGCCCCCACCTCGAACACCGAGATGGAGATCATGCATCGCAAGCCCTCAGTCTGGGAAAGCGTGGACGATCCGTTCCATTCGGACGGCGACATCATCGATTACCAGACCGCGATCCTGCACTATGAAACCGGGGCAAGCCTCGCGTTTCACACAAACCTCAATGTGCCCGACGAACACCGCCGGTTTTGCATCATGGGGGCCAAGGGGATGGCAGAGGGCGATTTTGTCCACGGGTATCTCAAGGCAACGGCGCGGGACGGAACGATCCTGGCCGATCACGATTATACCAAGGGCGAGCCGGCCCGGATGTCCGCCCACTACGGGGCCGATCACATGATGGTCGCCGATATCGCGGCCTTCCTGCGGGGCGAGACCGACAGCCTGCCAGTTGGTGTTGTCGATGCGCTCGAAGCCGGGCTTGTCGCGATGGCGCTGGACGAGGCGCGGATAAACGGCGGCATGGTTGACCTTCGGGCCACCTGGGCCGAATTCGACAGATTTGGGCTTCGGGGATGTTGACCACCACCAAGCGCCCCGGCCACCTGATGGCAAGCGAAAGCGCAGAGGCGCTCGGCGTGTTTTGCACCACCGCCGCAAAAGACATCAGCGCGGCGCTCACGCCGCTGGACCTGTCGGGGATCAATGCGATCTATACAATTGCCCGCGGGTCCTCGGACGCGGCGGCCAATATCCTGAGCTATGAGTTGATGCGCGAGCTGGGCCTGCCGGTCACCTCCCTCCCCCCATCGGTCTTTTCCATTGGCGCGGGGGTCAAGCTTGACAGGGCTGCAGCCCTTGTCGTCTCGCAATCCGGGGCAAGCGAGGACCTTGTCCGCTCGGCCAAAGGCGCCCGGTTGGCAGGGGCGGCGGTGCTGGCGATCACCAACACGCCTGCCTCGCCGGTCGAGGGGGCCGCGCAGGTGACAATCCCCATTGGTGCAGGGCCAGAGCTGGCCGTCCCAGCCACCAAGTCGGTCATCGGGTCGGTCGCGGCGGGCATGGCGCTGATGTCGGCGCTTGTCCCGGCCTATGCCGCGCGCACGCGGGCCTCTGTCGCCGCGCTGACGGCGGCACCGTCGGCTCACCCCAAGGCAGACCAAATCCGCGCCGCCCTTTTGCGCGCCAACCATGTCTACGTGATCGGGCGGGACACCGGCTATGGCGCCGCGCAGGAAACCGCCCTCAAGCTCAAGGAATGCTGCGCCCTGCATGCCGAGGCATACAGCGCGTCTGAGGTCATCCACGGCCCCCTGCAGCTTGCCACGAACCCGATGATGGTCCTGATCCTTGATACGGGGGCCGAAATTGCCCGCGACAGCCTTGACCAGGCCGAAGCACGGCTGAAGGCGACGGGATGCGATGTCTGGCGGATCAGCCCGTCGGACCTTGGCGTCGGTCCGTTGACCCCGGCCGCTGCTGCCGCCTACCTGCTGGCGCTGGTCTATCCCGTCATCCTTGCCACCGCCTTGGCACTGGGGCATGACCCCGACAGCCCCAAGGCCTTGTCCAAGGTGACGCAGACAACATGACCAATAGCCTCAACACCTGGGCCACCTGGCGCGAACTGAACGCCCAACCCGAAATCTGGAGGGAGTGGGGCCAGCGCTTTGAACCGGCCCCCTACCGCCTCTGGATCGGCAGCTTGCCGGTCCGCGAGGTCTGGTTCTGCGGTGCTGGCACATCGGCCTATATCGGCGACATTCTTGAGGCGGGGCTGACCGACAGCCCTGTCAGGCTGCGCTCCGTGCCAAGTACGGATCTGGTCAGCCGGCCCCAGGCCTATCTTCGGGGCACCTCTCCGCTTGTCGTCAGTTTCGGTCGGTCCGGGGACAGCACCGAAAGCGTCGGAACACTTGACGCTCTGGACGTTCTAGCCCCTTCGGCCCCCCGTCTGCACATCACCTGCAATCCGAATGGGGCTTTGGCACAACGACCCAGCCCCTCGGGTAACAGCAAGACGATTGTCTTGCCTGAAACCACGCATGATGCCGGCTTTGCGATGACCTCGAGCTTTTCGACGATGCTGCTGACGGCCCTGTCAATCTTTGGGGAGCGGGCGGATTTCGAACATCGGATGACCTACCTGGCAGACCAGCTTGGCACGCTCTTGCCCAGGTACGCCGCGACCGCAGGTGCGCCACCGGCCCGAGCGGTCTACCTTGGGACAGGGCCCATGGCCTTCGCCGCCCGCGAAGCAGCCCTGAAGGTGATGGAGCTTTCGGCAGGCCGCATCCCCGCCCTTTGGGACAGCACCCTTGGGTTTCGGCACGGGCCCAAGTCCTTCGTGACGGATGGCACGCAGATCACCCTCTTTACCTCGCCCGATCCGCATGCCGCCGCCTATGAAAGCGATCTGGTCGAGGAATTGCGCAGCCAGTTCCCTGGCGCAACGGTCCGGACCATCGGGCCCGGGGGCGACATCGACTTTGCCATGCCCTATGGCCCGGTCTGGCACGCCCCTGTCAGCATTGCAGCCGCGCAGGTTGCCGGGGTGCTTTGGTCCGACGCCCTTGGCCTGAATGTTGACGACCCCTTTGCAGGGCGGGGCACGCTTAGCCGGGTGGTCTCTGGCGTGCGGCTGCATCCGGTCTCAGCATGATCGCCGCCGGGATCGACATTGGCGGGACCAAGATCGAGGTTCAGGGCTTTGCCGCCGACTGGACCCTGTCTGCCCGCCACCGCGTTCCGACCCCGCAGGACTACGAGGCCCTCGTTACCGCCATTGCCGATCAGGCCCGCTGGATGGATGCAGAAGCGGGCCACCCTTTGCCCATCGGCATCGGGGCGGCCGGTTTGGTGGACCCCCGGACGGGGCTTGCCATCACCGCCAACCTTTCGGCCACCGGCCGCCCCCTGCCCCGCGACGTGGCCGCCGCCCTTGGCAGGCCAATCACCTGGCTGAACGATTGCCGCGCCATGGCCCTGTCCGAGGCTGTCTTTGGCGCAGGCCAGGGGCATCGCTGTGTCGTGTCGCTGATCCTTGGAACCGGCGTCGGCGGCGGGATCGCCTTTGACAGCACCCTGTTGCCCGGCCCCTTGGGCGTGGGCGGCGAATTCGGGCATTTCGCGGCCTCGGCCCATCTGGTTCAGGAATACGCCCTGCCCGTCCAACAGTGCGGTTGCGGGCGCATGGGGTGCTTTGAAACCTATGTCGCGGGCCCCGGTCTGTCCCGGCTCGCCAAGACAGTGACAGGGCAGGATTGGACCCCCGAGGCCATCGGGGCCGGCCGCGGAACGGATAGCGGTGCCGCACAGGTCTGGGACATCTGGTGCAAGCTGACGGCCGAGCTTCTGCACACGCTGACCCTTGTTGTAGACCCCGATATCGTCGTACTGGCCGGGGGCCTGACCCATATCCCTGACCTCGTCCCGGATCTGGAGAGGTATCTGGAAAAGGTCCTTGTCCTTGGCAAGCCGGCTCCCCGGCTAGCTCTGGCGCAGGGCGGCGACAGCAGCGGGGCCAGAGGGGCTGCCTTCGCCGCCTATCGGGAGAGCGTTGATGACTGAACCTTCCGTCCTGACCGGCCCGTCGCGATACTGGCTTTGCCCCGATCAGCTTTTTGATGGCGAGACCCTGCTAAGCGACGCCGCCCTCCTTGTCGAAGATGGGCAGAGCGTCAGGATCACGCCGCGTGCCAAGCTTTCACCGCAGGACCGGCAAGAACCTGTGGCAGGGACGCTAGCGCCCGGGTTCATCGACCTTCAGGTCAACGGCGGCGGTGGGGCGCTATTGAACTATCAGCCGACCCCGGCGGGGATCCGGACGATCCTTGCCGCACACCGCCGCTTTGGCACCATGGCTTTGCTGCCCACGGTGATCACCGACCGGCCAGAGGTGTTGGACGCCGCCGCCGCCGCGGTCATGGCCCTATGGCCGACACCCGGCGTTCTGGGGCTGCACATCGAGGGGCCGCATATCGTGCTGGCCCGCAAAGGCACCCATTGCGCCGATTTCATCCGCCCTCTGGACAGCCGCACGATGGACGTCGTGGGCAGGTTGCGCGCCGCCGGGGTGCCTGTCCTGATCACCCTCGCCCCAGAGGCCGTGGCCCCCGGCCAGATCGCCAGCCTCGTCCGCATGGGGGCCGTGGTGTCGCTGGGCCATACCGATGCGACCAGCGACCAGATGAAGGCCGCTTTGGCCGAAGGGGCGCGGTCGGTCACCCATCTGCACAATGCCATGCCTCCGATGCTGAACCGCGCGCCGGGTGCGGTGGGGGCTGCGATCAATTCGGACGCCTATCTTGGGTTTATCTGCGACGGCCACCACGTCCATGACGATATGCTGGCCCTGTCCATCCGCGCCCGGCCGGTGGCCGACCACATGTTCCTGGTCTCCGACGCCATGCCCACAGTGGGTGGGCCGGACCGGTTTGAGCTTTACGGTCAGGAAATCCGGCTCAGCGAAGGCCGCCTGATCAATGCCGAAGGCAGTCTTGCAGGCGCCCATGTCACCATGGCCGAAGGCGTGCACCGATTGATCAACGTGATCGGCATCTCACCTGCCGAAGCGCTCAGGATGGCGATCACGGTTCCGGCCCGGCTGATCGGGGCGGATGCCCTTGCCTCGCCTGTCGGGCGAAGCCTGTCCGACCTGCTAGTGCTGGACGGGACCTATGCCATGACGGGCCGTCTCGCCGACACCGTCCCCCATGCCTGACCTTCTGTTCGAGGTCTGTGTCGACACCCTCGAAGGCCTGCTCGCCGCCGATCGCGCCGGGGTCGAACGGATCGAGCTTTGTTCGGCCCTGTCCCTTGGCGGCCTGACCCCGTCATTGGGATTGATCCGCTGCGCGGCCCGCATTGACCGCCCTGTCCGGGTGATGATCCGCCCCCGGTCCGGCACTTTTATCTTTTCCAAAGATGAGCTGGAGGAATGCTGCCAGGACATTGCCGCCGTGCGCGCTGCCGGGCTGGACGGCGTCGTCCTCGGGGCTGCGACCGCCGAAGGTCGGCTCGACCTCGCGGCCCTGTCCCGGCTGCGAGAGGCAGCAGGCCCGATGGGGGCGACGTTGCACCGCGTCGTTGACACTCTGACCGACCCGGTTGCTGCGGTGGCCGACGCGATTGCCCTTGGCTTTGACACGGTCCTAAGTTCGGGCGGTGCCCGGACTGCGCCTGAAGGGGTGACAGTCCTCGCGGCGATGCAACAGGCTGCCGGGACGGACCTCACCATCATGGCCGGAAGCGGGGTCACGGTGGCAAACCTGAGGGCGGTTGCAGGGTCAGGTGTCGGCGCTGTTCACGCCTCGTGCAGTGGATCACGGCAAGCGGACCCGAGGCTTGTCACCATGGGCTTTGCCCCGCCCGAAGACCGGTTCACGGATGCCGCCCGCATCGATGAAATGGTCGTCGCCCTGCGCCAGATGGCAGGGGCAGGGGCAGGTTTGACACCCCTTTGAGTCTGCAAGACCAAACTGCTAGCACTCCTGCAAAGGAGGCCCGACCATGCCCGTGATCCACCCCAATCCCTACCTTGGGACCGGCCTTCCCGATCCGTCGATCGTGCCGCAGGACGACCCTGCCGCCGTGGCGCGGCTCTTGTCGCTTTGCCCTGCGCATGCCGCGACACCGCTCCTTGATTTGCCAGAGCTGGCAAAGCTGGCGGGCGTCGGCCAGTTGCTGGTCAAGGACGAAAGGGGCCGGATGGGTCTTGGCAGCTTCAAGGCCCTTGGCGCTGCCTATGCCATCGCCCATGACGCGGCGCAGGTGGTTCAGGACGGGGTCCGGGAGGGGGCCTGGGACAATGCCCTTGTCGGACGCCGTTACATCACGGCCAGCGCCGGAAACCACGGCCTGTCCGTTGCTGTGGGCGCCCGTCTGTTCGGAGCAGAGGCCACGATCTACATCGCCGACACCGTGCCCGAGGCCTTTGCAACGCGGCTCAGGGCAAAAGGCGCGACCGTCGCCCGGACAGGGGCGAACTATGAGGAAAGCATGGCCGCCGCCGAAGCCGCCGCCAAGGCCGAAGGGGCGACCCTTCTGTCGGACAGTTCCTGGCCCGGCTACACCGATCCACCCTACCGGGTGATGGAAGGCTATCTGCAACTGGCCGCCGAAGCTGCCGGGCAGATCGGGCCCGCCCCCAGCCATATCCTGTTGCAGGCCGGTGTCGGCGGCCTTGCAGCCGCCGTTGCCGCCCATGCACGCGCGGTCTGGGGCACCGCCCCCACGATCATCGTGGTCGAGCCTGACGCGGCCCCTGCCCTTTTTGACAGCATCCGCGCTGGCCGGTTGGTCACGACCCAGGGGCCCGACTCCTCGATGGGTCGGCTGGACTGCAAGACCCCGTCGATGATCGCGTTGGCCGGCCTTTCTAGGGATGCCGACATCTTTGCCACGATCACCGAGGGCGAGGCCGCAGAGGGCGTTGCCCTTTTGGCGCGCTACGGCCTTGCCACGACCCCTTCGGGCGGGGCGGGCCTTTGTGCCCTGTTTGCGGGGCTACCCGGCCTTGTGTCCGGCATGGGCCCAGACGCCCGTGTCATGGCGATCCTGAGCGAGGGGCCAGAGGATGCCTGACGGTTCGCTTATCTTTCCCGCGGCCGAATACCAGCGCCGCATCCGGGCGCTGCAATCCGGCATGCAGGACAGCCAGATCGACGCCCTGCTCCTGACGACCCAGCCGGATGTCTTTTATGTCACCGGATTTCTGACCCGCTTTTGGGAAAGCCCGGCGCGGCCTTGGTTCATCGTCATACCGGCCACGGCCCTGCCCATCGCGGTGATCCCCGGCATCGGGGCGGAGCTGATGGGCCGGACCTGGCTGGCCGATATCCGCACTTGGGACGCACCCGACCCCTTTGATGACGGGGTCAGCCTGCTGGCCGACACGCTGGCGTCAGTGGTGCCCGACAAGGGCCGGATCGGCCTGCCAATGGGCCTTGAGACCCATGTGCGGATGCCCATGGCCGACTACGCCCGGCTTGGCACCGCTCTTGGCACCCGCCGGATGGTCGACGCCACATGGGTGGTCCAGCGGGTCCGCGAGATCAAGTCAGAGGCCGAGATCGACAAGATCCGCACCATCTGCCGCAGCGCAGACGCGGCCTTTGCACGGGTGCCGGAATTTGCCCGGGCCGGAACCCCCCTCGATCAGGTCTTTCGCGACTTTCAAATCGCGCTTTTGCAGGAAGGGGCGGACTGGGTCAGCTACGTTGCGGGCGGCGCAGGTCCGGGCGGCTACGGCGATGTCATCTCGCCCGCCGATGCCCGGCCCTTGCAGCGAGGGGGCCTGTTGATGCTGGACACAGGGGCGGTGCGGGACGGGTATTTCTGCGACTTTGACCGCAACTACTCGGTCGGGCCACCCGCCGATGACACCGCCCGCGCCCATGCCGCGCTGCACGAGGCCACGACCGAGGTTCTGGAAACGCTTCGCCCCGGGATCACGGCACGCGACCTGCACGCCCAGCTGACCACCGCATTGCGGAACCGTTCCATGACGCCGGGCGGTGGTCGGCTTGGCCATGGACTGGGCCTGTCGCTGACCGAATGGCCATCCCTGACCGCAAAGGACGACACCCCATTGCGTGCAGGCATGGTGCTGACACTGGAACCGGGGGTTGAGATCGCGCCGGGCCGGATCATCGTGCACGAGGAAAACATCGTCCTGCGCGACGCCGGGCCAGAGCTTTTGTCCACCCGCGCCCCGGCCCTGCTGACAGAGCTTGCGACATGACCGGCTTTCCCTACCGGCTGACCGGTCCAATCGGCAGTGCTGCGACGCTGGGACTGATCGTGTTGCAAGTCGACGAGACGATAGAACATGATTTTCACCGCCTGTTCCCCGGGTCCAACACGGCCCTGCACGTCAGCCGCATTCCATCGGGGGCCGAGCTGACGGCGGATACCATCGCCCAAATGGAGGTGGACCTGCCTCAGGCTGCGTCCCTTTTGCCCCCGGCGGCCGACTTCGACGTGGTCGGATATGCCTGCACATCGGGCACGACCCTGATCGGGGCAGGCCGGGTCGCGGCGCTTGTCAGCGGTGCCACCCGGACGCGGGCTGTGACCGACCCCCTCACCGCCTCTGTCGCCGCGTTGCAGGCGCTTGAGGTCGGATCGGTTGGGATCGTGTCACCCTATATCGAAACGGTAGCTGAACCCATCCGGCAGGCGTTTGCAGCGCGCGGATTCGCGGTCCCCGCGACGCTGTCCTTTGGCGAAAAGGTCGAGGCGCGGGTGGCGCGGATCGACCCCGCCTCGATCCACGAGGCTGCCTTGCAAGTGGGCCGACAGGGGAACGTCGACGCGGTTTTCCTGTCGTGCACAAACCTGCGCACGCTCGATATCATCGCCGACCTTGAGGACGCGTTGGGAATACCGGTGATCAGCAGCAATCAGGCGCTGGCCTGGCACATAGCCCGGCTTTGCCCCGCGTCCCCTCCGATCATCGGGCCGGGACGGCTGTTCGGGCAGCCGATCTGAGGGCCGACCTGAGAACCAGATCGCTAGTCCGGAAAGAAGCAGGCAGCGCCGTGGGGCTGTCCTTCAAGCTCTGGCACGGTTTCGCGACACCGGTTCTGAGCCTTCCAGCAGCGGGGCGCAAAGGCGCATCCCTGCGGGATCGACAACGGCGACGGAAGCTCTCCGGTCAGTTTGATGCGCTCTTTGACTGCCGCCGGATCGGCCCTTGGCGTCGCGGACAGAAGCGCCTTGGTATAGGGGTGCCGGGGGGCGTTGAAGACCTCTTCCTTGGGGCCCTTTTCGACTGCCCGACCAAGGTACATGACGATGACATCATCCGCCACGTGGCGCACGACACTCAGGTCATGACTGATGAACAGGTAGGCCAGCTGCAAGCGGTCCTGAAGGTCTATGAGCAGGTTCAGGATCGCGCTCTGGATCGACAGGTCGAGGGCCGAGACGGGCTCGTCCAGCACCAGCACCTTGGGGTCGAGCATCAGGGCGCGGGCCACCGCAATCCGCTGGCGCTGTCCGCCCGAAAACATATGTGGATAGCGGTCGTAATGTTCGGGCCGCAGCCCGACCAGACCCAGCATGTCGCGGGCCTTTGCCTCGCGCTCGGCGCTGCTCATGCCGCGGCGATTAATGACGAGCGGCTCTTGCAGGATCGTGCCGATCCGCTGGCGCGGGTTGAGGGACCCGTAGGGGTCCTGAAACACGATCTGTACGGACTGGCGCAGGTCGGCCCAATCGCCGGGCAATACCGGTTTGCCATCCAGCGTCAGGGTACCGGCTGTCGGTTCCTCGATCATGGCGACCATGCGGGCCAGCGTGGACTTTCCACATCCGCTTTCGCCCACAACGGCAAGTGTCTTGCCGGGGGCCAGTGCAAAATCCAGCCCGGCGACAGCCCGCAGCAGACGCGGTTTGCCAAAAAGGCCCCCGCTGATGGTGTAGTGCCGCTGGAGGGCCGTCGCCTCGATCACATTGGCGGTCATGAGGCGATCCTTTCGCCCGTGTTCAGCGGATAATGGCAGCGCGCCAGACCCAGCGCCGCAGCTTGCGGACTGGGCGGTTTGGACTTGCACAGCGCATCGGCAAACTTGCATCGGGGTGAGAACAGGCACCCTTGGGGGCGGTCGAACTGACCGGGAACGACGCCCGGAATGGTGGGCAGGCGGCGTTCTGTCGCCCGTTCGGGCAGGGCGTCCAGAAGGGCGGCGGTATAGGGGTGATGCGGTGTTTCAAAGAGCGGCAGGACCGCCTGCTCCTCGATCTTCTGACCGGCGTATTGGACGCTGACACGCTCGGCCGTTTCGGCCACCACACCCATGTCATGGGTGATCAGCACCAACCCCATTCCGGTTTCATTGCGCAAATCGGCCAGCAGGTCGAGGATCTGGGCCTGGATGGTCACATCAAGCGCGGTTGTGGGTTCGTCCGCGATCAGCAGCTTTGGCCTGCAGGCAATCGCCATGGCAATCATCACCCGCTGGTTCATGCCGCCAGACAGTTGGTGGGGAAAGGCCGCCAGCCGCTTTTCGGGGTCTGGGATGCCGACCTGCTCGAACAGTTCAATCGCCCTTGCATGGCGGGCCGCCCGGTCGAGATGCAGGTGAAAGCGCAGCGCCTCCTTGATCTGCCAGCCGACGGGAAAGCAGGGGTTGAGAGAGGACATCGGTTCCTGAAAGATCATCGCAAGATCATTGCCGATGATCTTGCGCTTGGCCCGGCTGTCCATCCGCAACAGGTCGTGGCCGTCAAACGTCATCTCGTCGGCGGTGACGTTGGCGGTCCAGGGCAAGAGGCCCATCAGGGCCAGCATCGACACCGACTTGCCCGAACCGCTTTCGCCCACGATGGCCAGAATGTCGCCGGTGTCGACATCCTGATCCACCGCATCTACCGCCCGAAAGCGGCCCGAGGCGGTGAGGAAATCAACGCTGAGGTTGCGGATGCGCAGCAGGGTCATCTGTCAGCTCCGTTTCAGCTTGGGATCAAGGGCGTCGCGCAGGCCGTCGCCCATCAGGTTGATGGCCAGGACCGTGATCAGGATCGCAAGGCCGGGGAAGGTGACGACCCACCAGGCGCGCAGGATGAACTCGCGCGCTTCGGCCAGCATCGTCCCCCACTCGGGCGTTGGCGGCTGCGCGCCCATCCCAAGGAAGCCAAGGGCAGCAGCATCAAGGATCGCGGTCGAGAATGACAAGGCCGCCTGCACAATGATCGGGGCCAGGCAGTTGGGCAGGACGGTCACGAACATCAACCGTCCGATCCCTGCGCCCGCCACACGGGCCGAGGTGACGTAGTCCTTTTGCCGCTCGGACAGCACGCTGGCACGGGTCAGGCGGACGTAGTGGGGTTGCAGCACGATGGCGATGGCGATCATGGCGTTCGTCAGCGACGGGCCAAGGATCGCGACAAGCACCAGCGCAAGCAAAAGCGACGGAAACGCCAGGATGATGTCCATGATCCGCATGATGATGCTGTCAACCCACTTGGGCGCAAACCCCGCGATCAGGCCGACCAGAATACCCCCGGTCGCCGCGATGGACACCACGACGATGCCCACAAAGAACGAGAACCGCGCCCCGATGATCAGCCGCGAGAGCATGTCCCGGCCCAGTGGATCGGTGCCCAGAGGAAAGGTCCAGTTGCCCCCCTCCTGCCAGACTGGCGGTTGCAGGGTGGCATCGCGGAACTGGGTGGTCGCGTCATGCGGCGCGATCCAGGGACCAAAGACGGCAAGGACGGCAAAGATGCCAAAGATCCAAAGCCCGAAGACAGCGCCTCGGTTTTCGCGGAAGTAGAACCAGAACTCGCTCAGGCGGTTGGGCCGTCGGGTCGGGTCCACGGTGGTGGCGGTTGCCTCGGCCATCAGCGTTTCCTGATCTTGGGATTGATGACACCGTAGAGCATGTCCACCGTCAGATTGACGATCATGACCATGACCGCGATGAGCAACAGCCCGCCCTGAACCACCGGATAATCGCGGCGGAAAATACTGTCGACCATCCATTTGCCGATGCCGGGCCAGCTAAAGATCGTCTCGGTCAGGATTGCGCCAGCCAAGAGCGTACCAACCGACAGGCCGATGACGGTTATGACCGGGATCAGCGCGTTGCGCAGGGCGTGGATGCCATTGATCCGGCCCGGCGACATGCCCTTGGCGCGGGCCGTGCGGATGTAGTCCTCGCCCAGCACCTCAAGCATGGCAGAGCGTGTCTGGCGAGCAATGACCGCCAGCGGGATGGTGCCCAGCACGATCGTCGGCAGGATCAGGTGCCGGACCGCCGAGGTGAACGCCCCGCTTTGGCCCGATGCGATCGAGTCGATGAGCATAAACCCGGTGGGATTGGGGAAATAATAGATCAGGTCGATCCGGCCCGAAACGGGGGTCCATTGCAGGTTCCCCGAGAAGACGATGATCAGCAAAAGCGCCCACCAGAAGATCGGCATCGAATATCCGATAAGGGCTGTCGACATCAGGGCGCGGTCAAAGAATTTGCCCCGGTTCACCGCCGCGATGACCCCGGCCGGCAGGCCAAGGGCGACGGCAAAGATCATGGCGCAGATCGACAGCTCGAGCGTTGCGGGAAACAGCGAAAAGAATTCATCCCAGACCGGCCGCTTGGTCACGAAGGAGGTTCCAAGATCCCCTTGTAGCACCCCGGTTAAATACTCCCAGAACTGCACCACGATGGGCCTGTCGAAGCCGAACTGCTCGCTCAGCTCTGCATACCGCTCGTCCGTCAGGCCCCGCTCGCCCGCCATCACGATGATCGGATCGCCCGGCAGCACCCGGATAAAGGCGAAGGAGATCAGCGTGACCCCGATGAAGGTCGGGACAAAGGTCAGCAGGCGGCTCAGGACGTAATTCAGCATTTCAGTACCATGAGGTCCTTGGGAAAGCGGGTGAGCGAGGTGCATCCCGTCTCGGTGATCAGCACGTCATCCTCGATCCGGACCCCGAAATTGTCGATCTCGTAGAGGCCGGGTTCGTTGGTGTAGACCGTGCCGGCAGGCAGGATCATGTGATTGCCCCGCATGATGTAGGGGGCCTCGTGCACGTCGCGGCCAAGGCCATGGCCAGTCTTGGTGCGGATCCGGTCGGCAAAGCGCGATGCCTCAAGCACGCCGGTCACCGCATCGTCGATGGCGTGGGCGGTGACCCCGGCCCGGGTCACTTCAAACCCTTTAAGGTTGGCCCGCAGGACGGTGTCATAAACCTCCTGCGCCTCGTCCGAGGCGTGCCCCAGAAACACGGTGCGGGTGATGTCAGCGGCAAAGCCGTCCTTGCGGGCTCCGAAATCCAGCAAGAGCGCATCGCCCGCCTTGACCGCGTAGCCCGCCCGCGCCTTGGCATGCGGCCGGGCAGAGCCGTCACCGGCGGCAACGATGGGGTGGAACGACTGATCCTCGGCCCCTTCGGCGAACAGGGCCTGAATGAGGGCCCCTTCTATCTGCTTTTCGGTCTGCCCAAGACGCACACCATCCAGCGTCCGGGCCAGCGCCCGTTCCGAGATGTCGATCGCCTCTTGCAAGGCCGCGATGTCCTTGGGCGTCTTGATCATGCGCAGGGCCGATATTTCGACCTCGGCATCAACGATCCGCAGGTCAGGCTGGGCGCGCATCATGGCGTGGTGGACAAAGACACGCATCACCTGCCCTTCAACGGCCAGCGACCGGATCGACAGATGCGCCATCAGGGCGGAAAAGGCGGCGTCATAGCCGGTCTGGTCGCGCCAGTCGAAGACGGCACCTTCAAAACCGACAAGGTCCCAGCTGCGCAATTCCAGGTTTGGAACCAAAGCGGCGGCAGGTCCGTTGGCGGGGATGACCAGCAGGAAGGGGCGTTCATGGCTCATGAACACATGCTCTACGGCGCGGGTGAAATTCGGGCCAGGCACAAGGGCAACAGCATCGACACCAAGGTCGGAGGCCACTGTGGCATAGGCGGCGAGACGGTCGGTCAGCGTTAAGGCCAAGGTCAGCACCAGACTGTCAGAGGGGAATTGGGTCAGGATCGGGACGGCGCATGTCGCGCCGCCCCGGGACTTTTGGTCGATCAGTTGGACAGACCGACGGCGTTGAAGATGTGGCCACCCAGCGGGTGAACAACATAGTTCTCAACTTCGGGGCGCATGGTCATGTAGACGACCGAGTGGGCGATGGTGGCCCATGGTGCCTGCTCTTTGAAGATAAGCTGCGCCTCTTCGTACAGCGGCTGACGCTCTGCCTGTGTCGGCAGGACCTTGGCGGCCTGGATCAGGTCTTCGAACGGCTGGTAGCACCACTGAGCACGGTTCGAGTTCTCGCGACCGTCACAGCCCAGCAGAACGGCCAGGAAGTTGTCCGGATCACCATTGTCACCGGTCCAGCCCAGAAGGATGGCACCGTCGCGGTCAAGTTCGCGCGACCGGGACAGGTACTCGCCCCATTCGTAGGACACGATTTCCACCGTCACACCGATCTGGGCAAAGTCTTCCTGCATCAGTTCGGCCATACGGCGGGCGTTGGGGTTGTAGGGACGCTGAACCGGCATGGCCCAGATTTTCATGGTCAGATCGGTGACCCCTTCGGCCTCCAGCATGGCGCGGGCGGCTTCGGGATCGTAGGGGTCGTCGACGGTTGCGGTGTTGTAGGACCACATGGTCGGCGGGATCGGGTTGACGGCGATCTGGCCAGAGCCCTGGAAGACCACGTCGATGATCGCCTGCTTGTCGATCGCCATGTTCAGCGCACGACGGACAGCCGGATTGTCATAGGGCGGCTGGGTCGTGTTGTAGGCCAGGTAGCCGACGTTCAGACCCTCTTGCTCCATGACGACAACGTCATCAGAGGCTTTCATCGCTTCGACATCGGCAGGGTTGGGATAGGCCATCACATGGCATTCGCCCGCCTGAATCTTCTGGTAGCGGACGCTGGCGTCAGGGGTGATCGCAAAGATCAGGGCCTCGACGCGGGCAGGCTCGCCCCAGTAGTTGTCGTTGCGCAGATACCGGATGACGGCATCCTTCTGATAGGCCTGAAAGCTGAATGGGCCGGTGCCGATGGGCGCCTGGTTCAGCATCTCGGGCGTGCCAGCCGCCATCATCGCGTCGGCGTATTCAGCCGAAACGATCGAGGCAAAGTCCATTGCCATGTTGGCGATAAAGGGGGCCTCAGGGCGGGTCAGGTTAAACACGACGGTGTAATCGTCGACCTTTTCGATGCTCTCGATCAGATCGGGCATCGACATGCCGCCAAAGTATTCCCATGTGCCGCCAGAGACGGTGAAATAGGGGTTGGCTTCGTTGCCCTGACGGTCGAACGAGAAGATCACGTCATCGGCGTTGAAGTCGCGCGTTGGCGTGAACATCTCGTTGCTGTGGAAGGACACGCCCTGACGCAGGTTGAACGTGACGGTCATCCCGTCTTCGGACATATCCCAGCTTTCGGCCAGTGCGGGGATGACTTCGGTCGTGCCGACCCGGAATTCCGTCAACCGGTTGTAAATCGGGTGGCTGGACGCATCAAAGGTCGTGCCAGCGGTATACAGCGCGGGGTCGAACCCTTCGGGCGATCCTTCCGAGCAATAGACCAGGGCCTGTGCCGAGGCTGAGGACGCCCCGATCGCTGCGAGCAGGAAACCTGCCGCAAGCTTTTGTTTCAGTGACATAATTATTGTCTCCCTTGGGTTTTTTCTTGGTCGTCGAATAACTTACCCCCAGTTGGCCTGGAGTGCCGCTTAATACAGGCTGCCAATCAGGTCCGACCAAACCTGATCATCAGAACACAGAAAGATTCCACGTCCTTGGCGACGCGACTCGCGGACAATCCGAGTGCGCTCGTCAATGTCCTCGCATGGGAACACGAAACATGCGTGCTGCCAAGCAAAAGGAGCGAAAAATTCACAAGGATGCCCCGACGTCCGCCATCGGAGGTCGCTTATTGCAGGGCGAACGTGAGGCATCAAACCCCATTCGGGGGCCGTTACAAGACCTCTTTGAAATGCGCCAAAGCTTGCGCCAGTTCCGGCTGTTCGCGGGCGTGATCGCGGATCGGGACGCCAATTCGCGCGGCCTCTGCCGCCTGCCGCAAAGCGGTGATACCGGCGGCAGGGCCGCCTGGATGGCTCATGATGCCGCCGCCTGCGCAGAACAGGAAATCCTGATTGCCAAGCACGTCGGCCGACGGCCCAACCTGCCAGACCGTCTGACCAGAGGAAAAGACGGGAAGGGCAATCGCCCCCGCCGCCGCACCGGCAATCGGGGCCTGCACAGACCGGGCCGCATTGGTGACAACCGCATCGGGTTCGGTGAACTTGTTTCTCAGACCGTTGACATGCAAATGGTCCGCCCCAGCCAGCCGCCAGATCTTTTGCATTGCGGGAAAGGCGATCCCGATATGGGGCGACCGGGACATCAGCCCCCAGCCATTGCGATGGGCATGGATCGGAAGCGGCGACCGGTCCCGAAGCCAGCGCAGCCCCACCAGCCCGACCGAGTAGAGCGAGGCCATCGCGCAGGTCGCCCCCAATCGTTCGAGCATATCCAGATGATGCGCCATCGCATCCAGGTCGTCGGTCATGTTGAAGGCATACATGACCTTGCGCCCCGACCGATCCGCATGCCGGTTCAGGACATCCATCACCCTTGTCGCCCGCTCTTCCAACGGGCAGCCGGGGCCGTTGGCCTGAAGTTCGTCATCTTTGATGAAGTCGATCCCCGCCCCGGCCAGCGTATCGACAAGGGACGCTGTCTCGTCTGCGGTCAGGCCGATGCTGGGCTTAATGATCGTGCCGATCATCGGCCCCTCGGCCACCCCCATCAGACTGCGGGTGCCGCCGATGCCGAATTGCGGTCCGGGCAGCGCCGCGGCAAAGCTCGGGGGAAGGGTCACGTCCAGCAACCGGATGGCCGAAAACTCGGCCAGCTCGAACAGGTTGCCGGCGATGGTGGCCATCAGGTTGGGCAAGGACGGGCCGATATTGTCCATCGGCCAGCTGATCGTGACCTCGCCCCGCTCGTAAACCTCGCCCTTTGCGCGCGATGGCAAGGACGGGGTCGGACTGCTGCCGGTGGGCCGGATCGCCTCGATCCGGGCGCCAGAACGGGCGCGCAGGTCGTCGGTCTCGGCGGCGAGCCGGACAAAGGTGCCCGTCGACTGCTCGCCCGCCGCGACAGCTGCGGCGCGGTCCAGCCCGACCGGGCTTTCCATGTCATAAGTGGCCGTAAACCGTTCGGTCGTCATCGCAGACCTCCTCCGTCCCTGATCCAGCCGAAATAATCATGGCTGCCCATCTGTCCGCCCTTGAGGGCAATTTCCAACCCGTCGGCGGCACCGCTGGCCTGTGCCGAACAGATCGCCGCCCCGGGGATCGTGGGAACAAGGGCCGACAGGGCAAAGATGCCCAATGCCCCGCTCACATTTCCCGAAGTGTCCCCTCCCGCAACAACCGCCCGGCGCAAACCTGCCGTTGTGACCAGACGCAACAGGATGCGGCCCAGCGCCCCGCCGATCGCCTCGTTCGCCTGCTCCATGTCGGCGGCCTGCGCCCTGAGGGCGGCAACGCGGGGGTCATCCGGGCCCTTGGCGCTGTGTACCAGCGGAATGCGGCCCTCTGACAAGGCCGATAGGGCAGTTTCTACCGCAATATCCTCGGACCGTGACAGGTCATCAGGCGACCGGCAAACGGCAAGGGTGTCAAAGGCGATGCCGGCAAACCCCTCGGCTTCGGCCCAGTCGATCTGATCGCGGGTGATGGGCGAGACAGAGCCCGCGACGATGGCCATGTTGTCGGTGCGCCCAAGCGAGGCTGGTGTCTGAACCGGCGGGATCTGACCAAGCGCCGCAAGGTGGGCCACAAGGGCATATTCCACCCCCTGGGAGCCGACGACAAACCGGCTTGCCTCCCGCCGCTCCCACAACAGCCGGCCAACGACAGGTTCGTCCCGGGCGGTCATCATGTCCATCGTCCAGCCGCCCCATTGGCCCGACAGGCGGGCGGCGGCGGCCTCCGGGTCTGCCTGCATCTCAAGATCAAGGCACCGAAACGGCATGTCCGATTGCCGGGCCAGATGCCGGGCGACGTCAGCCTCGTCCATGGGGGTGACGGGATGGCGCGCCATGACGGGATGCCGGTCAAGGCGAAAGACCCCTTCGGGCGTGCCTGCAAACAGGTGCCCAAAGGCCTGATAGCGGCGCATGGCGGGGGCAGCCAGCACCACCGGAATGGCGGAGCGGCCGAACATAGCGGCCCCGATGTCCATCGCCCGCCCGATCGACCCGATATGAGGGGCGGAATCTAGAGTTGAGCATGTCTTATAGTGGATCAGCCCTGCCCCGGTGTCGGCCAAAGTCGCGAAGAGACCGGGCAGGTTTTCGTCCATCCAGTCGGGCGATTTCGTCCGGGCAAGCGTGGCGATCCCCACCCCTTTCACATCCGGGTAGCGGGCAAGCTGCTCTGCCGTCGGAGGCCCCAGGAACAGGATCGAGGGCAACCCGCCGAACGTCAGCACCTCCATCACCGCCGCCGCACCGGTGACATCGTCGCCCAGCCAGCTGATCAGCGGAGCCTCTGCGCCCTTGGCTTTGCCCTTATCCACCGTATACCCTTTTCCCAGCGTATTTCACGCCATTGCCGCGCCGAGGAGGTTCTTCATGTCCACCCATCCGGACCCCGACCGCATTGTCCGACGCAAGCTGTCGGACGAGGTGTTCGACCGGCTCAAGGGCATGATCCTTGACGGCACTCTTGTCCCCGGTGATCCGGTTCCGTCTGAACGGGACCTGATGACCCGCTTTAGCGTTGGCAGACCGGCCGTGCGCGAAGCGTTGCAGACCCTTCACAATCTTGGCCTGATCACCGTATCCCACGGCGAACGTAGCCGGGTCAACGAAATCAGCCCGACCGTGGCGATCCAGCAGCTTGATGCCCTGGCCCCCTTTCTTCTGTCCGCCGCCCCCGAAAACCTTGAGCATCTGAAATCCGCCCGCAAGATGTTCGAGGTTGGCATGGCCAAGCAGGCGGCAGAGCGGCACCAGCCACAGGACATCGCCGCACTTGAGGCCCTTCTGGAGGCTCAATCGGGGCTTCTGGACCGACCCAAGGACTTTATCCGCACCGATATGGCCTTTCACGCCCGCATCGTTGAGATCGGCGGCAATCCGATTGTCGCGGCGATGGCCGACGCCATGTTGAAATGGCTGTTTCACTACCACACAGCGCTTTTGCATTGGTCGGGGAACGAAGGCACCACCCTCAAGGAGCATCGTCAGATTATCGACGCGATAGCGGCCTCTGACCCTGAGGCGGCGGGACAGGTGATGACGATGCATCTGGACCGGTCGTCTGAAAAGTACCGCTTTCATCGCTAGGCCAGATCCCGTTCGACGATGGCAAAGGGGGCAAGGGTGACGGTCGCTTCCCCAACCTGAAGCGATATCGCCTCGGCCGTGAGATTGGCGAGCAAGATGCTGTCAGCAAGGGCCAAGGCGGCAACACGCTCGGGGTCGCTGGTCTGCCAATGCCGAAGGGGCTCTCCGGCCAGTTGGGCAAGCCTGGCAAGCAGATCGGCAAGCGGCGAGGGCCTGCCCCCGGCCATCAGACCACGCGGGCCGAACAGGGCAGACGGCGTCCAGGACGCCACCCCGAACGGCGCGATAGCCGCCAGATAGCCAAGGGCAAAGGCGGCACCAAAGGCCGCGAAATGCCGGGGATCGGTCTCGGCCATGCAAAGGCGCTTCCCCTCCGGATTGGGCATGGTGCGCGATCCATAGGGGTTCTGCCGCATCGGGATTGAGGACAGCCCCAGCCGCAGGGGCCGCCCTTCGGCGATCGTTTCGGCGGATTGCAGAATCCAGGGCAAGGCCGTCAGCGTCTGCATCACCGACCGGTCATCGGCGGCATGCACGATCGGGTTGGTCCCGAAGGCGACGTAATCAAGCGCGTCAGCAGGGGGCCGTTTGCGGTTGAGTTCAGTGAAATAGGACATCATCCCGCCGCCCCGTTCAATCCGGGGGAAAGCCCGCGCTACGGCAGCATGGACATCCTTCAAGGGCGGACAGGCGGGCCATGCGCTGCCGGGCGGTGTCGATTGGCGGTCAACAGAGGGGCAGACGAGGATCGAAGCCAGGCTGAGCCCGGCCGACTGGACCTTCTCAGCCAGCCCCCCGAATTCGGCGTCCAGATCCCCATCGCAGCGGGCGGCGTATTCAAGATCGATGACGAGTCCCATCGCCGCCTGAAGGGCTGCAAAAGCGGCTAGATCCTCCTCGACCGGCCCCTCGGCTGCACCGGGATCAAGATGGGCCCAGATCCGGTTCGGGGCTACATCTTGCAAGGGTCCAGGCTCACCCAGCGCCTGTCGGGCTTCGGCAGCGGTCAGGACGAGGCTCAGCTCTGGCAACTTCTTGAGGGAGAGATCGCCCACATCGACGGTCAGCGCGGTTTCGCCCCGACCCTCGGCTGTTCCCGAAAACGACAGGGCCACCGCCTGCTCGATCCCCTGCCCGGCTGGCAGGACATAGGGCCAGGGCAGCGCCAATGGGCGGACGTAGGTCTTGTAAGAGGCGTCGGACCAGTTGCGCTGATCCTCCATCTCGAAGGTGTCGCCCTCAAACGCGCATCTGACGGTCAGGCCATTCTGACTATGGGTCAGAGACCGGATGTCCATGAAGGGTTGCTTGGGGTCGATGCGGGCCGGAAAGGCGCTGTCCTCTACCCGGCCATCCGTATGTTCGACCCGGACCGGCAGGCCCGAGACCTGAACCGGATGCAGGACGGTAAAGCCTGCCCGGTTCGTTTCAAAATCCGCATCGGGCACCGCGACTCCGCGAAAGACCAGACTGGTGGGCGTTGCCTGCACCGACATGGCCGCCCGCAGAACCGTGCCGCTGCCGTGGTAGGTGGCCCGCCATTCGATCGTCAGGGCGGCTGCACTCTCAACGATGGTTTCGCCTTCGAGGGCAGGGGTCAGGGTGCCCCAATCCGCGTCGCGCACGGGAAAGGTGATGGCCCGGATCAGTTCGGTTCCGGCAAACCGGATGTCTGACAGGCCCCCCTCCATCAAACTGAACGACAGTTGGCCTCGCCGGAAGGACCGCGCCTCACCCGCCGGTTCGGTCGTTCCGAAAAGGGACAGCGCGTCTGTCATCACAGAAGGCTCAGCTCAATCGTCGATCCCGTCTCGGCGGACAGATAGGCGGCCTCGACCAGCTTGAGCGTTTCAAGATTGTCCCGGCCCGAGGTTTCGACCTCTTGCCCCGACAGAACGCTGTCAACGAAGTGCTGTTCGATCAGCGCGACGCTTTCCTGGATGTTGTGCCAGGGACGTTCCGCCCATTCCAGAAGCGGCGGGGACACGTCGCGGCGCGCCTCACCCTCGCCGTTCTGGATCAGTAACTGGTAGCCGGTATCAAGGCGCAGGAACCCGGTCGATCCATCAATCTCGAGCACCGTTTCGGGGAATGTGACCGGGCGGCGCGGGCTGGCGTAGGAACAGTCGACAACGCTGGTCATGCCGGACTGATGGGTCAGCAGCATGGTGGCCACATCCTCACCCGCGATCCGGGGATTGATGCGGGCGGTGGTGGCCGCGATGCGGTCCACGTCCCCCATCAGGGCGCGGGCAACATCAAGGATATGGATGCCAAGGTCCTGGATGATGAAGCGGGGATCCGTCGCCAGATAGGGTTGGTTGGCATAGACATCGTAGTCGGATCGAAAGCTGGCGCGACAAAAGAACGGTATGCCGATAGCGCCGCCCCGGACCGCCTCGATGACGGCGCGGACCGGGGACTGCCAGCGAAAGTTCTCGTGCACCATGAAGGTCTTGCCCGCCCCTTCGACCGCCTCGATCATGGCGCAGGCATCCTCAAGCGTGTCGGCAAGCGGTTTCTGGCAGATCACATGCAGGCCATTGGCGGCGGCAAGTTCCACCAGCGACCTGTGCGACGGGACCGTCGTGGCGATATCGACGAAGTCGAGGTCCTGTTCGGCCAGCATGAGGGCGGCATCGGCATAGCGGGCCGAAATGCCAAAGGCATCGCCGACAGCCGCCAGCCGTGCGGGATCACGGTCGCAGATGGCCACGATGTCCGCCCCCTGCGCCATGTCCCAGCCGTGCATGTGGTTCACGGCGAAAAAGCCGCAACCGATCAATCCGCCCTTCAGCATCGTGTCTGACCCTTAGGTGATGCGCTGGATGCTTGCTGCGATCTCATCAGGTTCGAACACGCGTTTCCAGTCATCCCGCATCAGGACCGGTTTGCCGAACTTGATGGCAAGGTTGCAGGCGTCCGAAAACACGCCGTTGACATGACCAAAGGTGACGGCGGCAAGAATGTTCATATGACCCAGCAGGAAATCACGCGCCGCCTCTTCGGGCACGCCCCGGCTGACGACCTCGTCCATCGCCTCTTTCATGACATCCAGAAGCGAGGCAACGACCGTTTCGGACAACCCCGGCTCGAGCAGGGCCATCTGTTCGACGGTCACACGGTGCGAGCGGACGACGGGGGCGTAGATCGCCTTGCCGACCTTCTCACCCAGATCGTAGTGCTCTTCTGGCCCTTGCATCAGGGCGTTCACGATCCCCTGCTTGGCCGCGATCCCGCCAAAGTGGTCGTTGCGGCCAGCCTCGGTGTCTTCGTCGTTGAAGATCGGGGGATGGCAAGGGTGGGTGACAAAGTAGGTGACATCGGCCCGTTCCGGCAGGTGCCCGGCAAAGGGGCCGGCGGCATCAAGGCAAATGACCATGGCGCCTGACTCCACCTTGTCGATGATCGCTGCCGCCACGGCCCGGATCGCCGTGTCGGGAACCGCCAGAAGGACCACCTCAGCCCCCTTCAACGCATCTTCGGCCGAGACGCAGTCGACCCCGATCGCCTCTTTCAGGCGGGCCTGCCCGGCGGGCGAAATCTCGACATGGGCCACGTCGAAATCGGTTGCCGTCAGGTTGCGAGAGCAGCGCACGCCCATTTTGCCCCCGGCACCGAACACCGCTATTTTAGTCATCTTGGTCGCTCCTGGAATTCAACTGGTATGATGACATAACAAGTTGGTAGGGAAAGTCAATCGACCCCGGATGTCAGACTGCGATGCCTCCCTTCCAAAGGCCTGCAATATGATCGCCGACCCTAAGCGCCTGGGCCGCCACGGTCAGCGCCGGATTGAGGGCAGCAGAAGAGGGGAAGAACCCGGCATCCACGACATACAGGTTGGGGTGGTCATGCGCCCGGCAAAGCGGATTGAGCGCCGACAGGCCCGGGTCGCTCCCCATCCGAACCGTCCCGCATTGATGCGAGGGCGCCTCGATCCCAAAGCTGTGACGCAGCACAAGGGGAAAGCCGATCTGTCGAAGCAGCCTTCGCACATGACGCACGAACCGGTCATGCCCCCGGGTCCCGCCGGGCCGGTAGTCCACCTCCACCCCGCCATTGCCCAACAACTGCACCCGGCTGTCGCGGTTTGGCAGGTCCTCGGACATGGTGAGAAAGTCGACGCTGTGCCGCCCCAGCCAGTTGGCCGCCCATTTCGGTGCGACAGGGTAGGCCGAGCGGATCATAGGCCCCCCGATATTGCCGAGCATCTGGATGTTCCCCCGCGCCGACCCGTCCCCCGGTAAACCGTGGTAGAAGTCGTTGATGGACAAGGTCTTGGGAAAGCGGGTGTCATTGGGCCGCAGGGGCCGAACCCCCATCAGCCCTGTCAGGTGATGGTTCATCAGATATCGCCCCACCACGCCAGACCGGTTGGCCAGTCCGTCCGGGTGCCCCGCGCTGGCAGAGCGCAGAAGGATGAGGGCCGAGTTGATGGCCCCAGCGCTCAGCACGAACAACGGGGCTTCGATCCGGGCGATCTCACCTTCGCGCCGTATCTCGGCGGCGACGATCCGCAGGCCATCAGGGTCCGTGATCAGGCGCATGACCTGCGCCCCGGTCCACAAGGTGACGTCGGGGTGGCGCAAGAGGGGCCGCAGGATGCGGGTATCAGCATCGCCCTTGGCATCGAACCGGCAGGCAAAGGCGTCGCATGTCCCACAGCGCTGACAACGCCCCCCCGGACCATAGTCAATGGCCGACGGCATGTGGAAGGGCCGGAGCCCTGCCCTGCCAAGTCGTTCGGCCATATCGGCAATCACCGGCTCGTGCGGGATCGGGGCATGGGCAAAGGGTGCCGAGCGTGGCGGTTCTGTCGGGTCCTGCCCCGCCTGCCCCCTGACGCCAAACAGCCGCTCGGCCGCGTCATAATGGGCCTCAAGGTCGCTATAGGTGACCGGCCAAGCCGGAGAGGTCCCTTCGTCCCTCGACTGCTGGGCAAAGTCGTCCGTGCGAAAGCGGAACATGGCAGTGCCGTAGAACTTGGTATGTCCGCCAACAAAGTAGTACTGCCCCGGCCGATAGGTGCGACCGGTCGCATCCTGCCATTCGTCCCGGGTGCGATAGCGGTTCTGAAGGAAGACGGCGTCGGGATCGGCGTTTTGCGCCTCGCGCGGAAGGGCCTTGCCCCGCTCAAGGATCAGCACCTTCGCCCCGGTGCCGACAAGCCGGTGGGCGACCGAGGCCCCTCCGACGCCGGACCCGATGATCACGACATCCGGCTTGATCGTTGCTGTCATGGCGACCCCTTTTCCCTCGCCGGGATTGAGACTGAAGTGACCGGCTTTCGCAATAGGGCCGTGGTACCATTGCCCGAAAACCAAGCCGCACTTGCCATGGTCAGAGGATGGCCAAGCCGCTAGTATCTTGCCAGCCGATGTTGCCAGTCCTGAAGGCCCCGAATGACCCCGATCCTTTATTCATTTCGCCGCTGCCCCTACGCCATGCGGGCGCGACTGGCGATGGCGGTGTCGGGCCAAAGTGTCGAACTGCGCGAAGTGTCTTTGAAGACCAAGCATCCGGCTTTTCTGGCGGCCTCGGCCAGTGGCACGGTGCCCTGCCTCGTAACGGGAGAGGCGATGTTGGACGAAAGCCTCGACATAATGATCTGGGCCTTGCAGAAGAACGACCCCGAAGGCTGGCTGACCATGCCGCAGGCGGGCTGGGACTGGATTGCCCGGGCGGACGGCCCGTTCAAGCAGGCACTGGACCGGACAAAATATGCGACCCGATATGCTGACGCGGATCCGGCAGAAGAACGGGCAAAGGCGGCCGTTTTCCTGACCGATCTTGAGGGTCAGCTGTCAGACTGGATGTTCGACAGGCAGACACTGGCGGATTTTGCCATCCTCCCTTTCGTCCGGCAGTTCGCCTTCATCGACAAGGCGTGGTTCGACGCACAGCCCTGGCCAAGGTTGCAGGCATGGCTGGAACGGTTCCTGACGTCGGACCGGTTTCACCGGATCATGCCAAAATACCCGATCTGGGACGAGGCTGACGCAGCGACCCTGTTTCCCTGAGCCCATCAGCCGGAAGAAGACGCGGGTGGGATCAGGCCAAGTTGACAGACACCTATTGCTGGCCAAACATGCCAGATGGACACCCGAAAGGCGTATCAATGGATCGTTCGACCCCGAACCTGCCCTCTCGTGATTTCGATCTCACAAGGGACTTCTACGCCGGGATCGGCTTTGTCGAAGTGTTCCGCAACCAAGACTGGATGATCCTGAGCCGGGGACAAATCGTCCTGGAGTTCTTTCCCCACCCCACCCTCGACCCTGCGCGAAGCTGGTTCAGTTGCTGCCTGCGGCTTGATGACGTGGACGGGTTCTTTTCGGAATGCAAAGCCGCTGGCATTCCCCAGACAACCACCGGCCATCCCCGAGTCCACACGCCCTCGGGCGGGTCTGACATCTATATGGGCGCGCTTTTGGACCCGGACGGGTCCTTGCTACGGTTTATCCGCAACTAGGGTTGCCGGGTCTGTGCCAGCCTTGGGGCCAATCGCGGTCAAGCGGGTCGATGGTTGCGGCGGCGCAATCTAGGTCTCACCAGCCGCCGCGCCTGCTACACCATGTTCGGTCACCAAGACCGATTGGGTCACGAGGTAGGCAGGCGTTTCCGTCTCCATGAAGGCTACGTCGCAGGCATCGCGCCCCACCGCCACAACGACCGCGGCATCGGCACTGCACATGCCCGTGGCATCGACGATCCGCCACGCCCCGTCCAGCCACACCTGGGCCACCGCGTGAAAGTCCGGCGGCTGAACCCCCGGCCCGTAGACCGATACGTAGCGAGCCGGGATGCCCGCCGCCCGGCACAAGGCGCAAACCATATGGACAAAGTCCCGGCAGACCCCTTCGCGTGTGGCAAAGGTGTCCAGCACGGTCGTCGCGGCATTTGAACTGGCGGGAACATAGCGCATCTCTTCGGCCACCCAGTCGCGGATCGCCGCGACCTTGGACCCGCCCTGAAACTCTCCAAACCGGCTTTCGACAAAGGACAGGAACATGTCCGACTGACAATAGCGCGAGGGGCGCAGATGGGTCACAGCCTCGCCTGGCAAAGCATGAAGAGGGGTTGGGGGAAGCCCATCAAGAGGCAGCGCCGCTCGGCTGACATTGACCTGGGCCCGATAGCGAAGGCGCATTGTGGGGACCGTAACTTTGGCCCAGACCCGCTGCCCGACCCCGCATTCCGCCCCAATCCGGTGCACAGTTGCATCCTCAACCTCGAGGGTATGGGCTAAAATGCGCTGCCCTTCGGACTCGGCCGCCTCAAGGGTGAGCAGGACCATCGGATCGGTTCCGAGGGCGTATTCCATTGTGACGTCAATATCGATGAGAATGGGATATCCAATCGCCGTTTACTTGGGGGGTAGAGGCGGGCGCATGGCCGCCCCAGTGTGCCGACTTTCCCCTATCGACCTGCGAACAACGCTCTCGTCAAGACCATGCTTCACAAAGGACGAGAATAATGGCCGCGCCAAAGGGAATACCAATGAAGCGGCTGAGAAAGGCATGCGTCCGGCATCACAGGGTCACCTTCTGCATGGTCGGGGATGCGTGGCCGGGGCCCCGCCGAAACAGGCGGTTGTAGCCCGGCCAGCTTGTTTCAACAGGACGGATCTGGCTTGGGTTTTTCTGGGTTCCTTCACTTTTGATAGACAGAAACATGCATCTTGCTGGATGCATCGAAGGGCCGGCGGTCCCAGCCTCCCCAGCGGTCCCGCAGGGACAGGCCGGCAAGGCGGGCCATCAGGTCGATCTCGCTGGGCCAGGCATAGCGCATGGGCAGCGGCACCATCCGAACCCCGTCCTGGGTGATGCGGATGCGCTGAAACTCAAGCAGCTGACGGACCGGGTCGTGCAGCGCCGCCTCAAGCCAGACCGTGGTCATATCAAGCCGCTTGGTCTGGACCCTCTGGCCATCGGCAAAACCGCTTTGATCGGGCACGAAGGTCTCGACGAGGAAGGTGCCCCCTTCGGTCAGCCGCTGGGCGACATTTGCAAAACAGCGCACCTGCGCCTCCTGGCTGAGCAGATTGAAGAAGGTGTTGAACACCAGAAAGACGTGATCGAACGGCCCGTCGATGGCCACGTCGGCAAAGTCTCCAATGACCACCTCGATCGCTTCGCCCCCCGGCTTCGTACGCAGCTTTTCGACCATCAGGGGCGAGCCTTCGATGCCCGAAACATCATGGCCCAGCGCGACAAGGGGCAGCGCCATCCGCCCGGTGCCGATTGCCAGCTCCAGAATGCGGCCCTGCCCGGCCAGCTCCGAGATAAGAGCCACGGACTCCGCCGTTGTGCCGGGGTCGTGCAGGGCGTCGTAGTCGTCCGCGTTCAGCGTGCCAAAGGTAGTCTCGTCAAAACCTTCCATGATCCCCTCCGCTCCGCTCTTCGGGAAGAGCCTAGCGGGCAGCCATCCAGAAGGCGAGGGCTGCGCCGGGCCTCAGCCCTCAATCGGTTCGATGAGCATGGGACCGCTGGCGCGGTTCGAGTTTACCTCGGTCCCGACGCGGTGAAAGCGCAGCGTCTGTTCCGGTGCAGCCTTCATCAGGACGGCAGCCCCCTTGCCCGCCTCACCCAGCCAGAGTGGCCAGTCGACAGCCTCGAGCACGACAGGCATCCGGTGGTGAATGCGCGACATGGACTGGTTGGCCCCGGTCGTCACCACGGCACAGGTCGTCAAAGCCTGGCCATCGCGTTCCCAGTTCTGCCAGACTCCAGCAAAGACCAAAGGGGTGCCATCCGACCGGGTGATGTACCAGGGCAGACGGGCCTTCTCCTCGGTCACCGTCCATTCGTAGAACCCCGTTGCCACGATCAGGCAGCGGCGTTCGCGGGCCGCGGCGCGAAAGGCAGGCTTTTCGGCAATCGTTTCGGCCCGGGCGTTGATCAGAAGCGGGCCGTCGTTGGGCGCCTTGTACCACTGGGGCACAAAGCCCCAGCGCATCGGGCGCAATCGGCGGGTCCCCTCGTCCGACTGGACGACATGGATCTGAACCGTCGGACAGACGTTGTAGTTGGGCACATCGGGCAGGTCATTGGCAGGCACCGCCTCAAACATCTGCGCCATCGCGTCATGGGGCAGAGTGATTGCCATACGTCCACACATCGACCAGCCCCCTCGATCCTAACCGTCCAGATCTCAGCCTAGCGGACCGCAGCATCGCGGGCCAGACCATCGACGCTTCAAACCCGTGTCCCTCGACGGCACATGTTCACTGATGTCCCCTTTTGTCCCAAATTCGGGGGCGGACCATCATCTCCGTTTGCCTACTTCGTCATGAGGTGATGTTGCCGAACACGACACCCACTCCCCCTCCGAACGAAAAAGGCGCGCCCCGAAGGACGCGCCCCATCCGGTCGCCTTTGGCGACCTTACTTCATCGTGATGCGGCCGTCAGTGTAGGGGGTATAGGGCCCCTGCGCCTGCATGTACTCGATCACCACGTCAGCCAGGTCGGGGCCAAAGTCATAGGCGTTCTCGGCATCGCGGAACATGGCGTAGCCGTCGCCCCCGTTGCGCACAAAGTTGTTGGAGACCACGCCGTAAGTGGCTGCCGGGTCAATGGCTGCGCCGCCAACCATGATGTCGCTGATCCGGCTACCCGGCTCCATGCTCAGATCGACGGTAAAGGTCATGCCCGCCACCTGCGGGAAGCGGCCAGAGCCGTCCTCGTGCTGGCTTGCCCCGTTCTCGAGCGCATCGATCATCGCCTGACCGCTGACAAAGAATGTCGACAGCGTGTTCTGGAACGGCAGCACCGTCAGGATCTCGCCCTTGGTGACTTCGCCCGCGTCGATGTTGGCCCGAATTCCGCCCGAGTTCATGAACCCGATCTGGATGCCCTGATCTGCAACCCGCTCAAGCATGGCGTCCGCAATCAGGTTCCCGCCCGAACATTCCATCTGGCGGCAGACCGCCCGGTCGCCGACGATCATGTCGACAGCCTCGGCCACGACCTCGTTGCGGATCTCGTCCAGCGGCGCGGCCAGCTCGGCAACCCGGGCGACGGATGCGGCATCCTCGGTAACCGAGGCGTCCATGATGATCGGCTCGCCCACGGCCTCGGTAATGACGCCGTTGTCGTCAAAGGTCACGTTCAGCTCGCCCAGGAACTTGCCGTAGGCATAGGCCTGCACGATGGCCGTGTCGCCGACCATGATCGGATAGGGGCCCTTGGCGCCTTCGATGGTGTTGGACAGCAGGCTGTTGTCATGTCCGCCGACAATGACGTCGACGCCGGTGGTGCCTTCGGCAACCCGCGTGTCCACGTTCAGACCAGAGTGGCTGAGGACGATGATCTTGTTCACACCTTCGGCGGTCAGCGCATCGACCTGTGCCTGCACGGCAGCTACCGGATCAGAGAAGGTGACATTGGGTCCGGGGCTGGCCAATTCGGCGGTGTTTTCCGGCGTCAGGCCGATCAGGCCGATCCGCTCACCACCCTGTTCGATGATGACCGATTTCTGAATTGCATCGGCAAGCATCTCTTCGCCTGCAAAATCGGCATTCGACATAAGGATCGGAAAGCTGACCGAATCGACAAAGCCGCGCAGAACCTCGGGGCCATCGTCGAATTCGTGGTTGCCGACCGTCATGGCGTCATAGCCCATCAGGTTCATGAACTCGGCCGCCATCGCGCCCTTGTAGTAGGTGTAGAACAGGGTGCCCTGGAACTGGTCGCCGCCATCCACAAGAATGGAGTTATTGGACCGGGCCCGTGCTTCCTGAACAGCCGTGACAAGGCGGGCAGAGCCGCCAAAGCACTCTCCGGCCGTGTTATCCTCGGCCGAACAGCCTGAATCGAACGCGCTGATCGGCTCAAACCGGGCGTGGAAGTCGTTGGTGTGTAAAATGGTCAGCGAATAATCGGCAGACGCTGCCCCGGCACAAAGCGCAAGCACGCAGGTCGAGGCTAAAATACGTGCAGTCATGACGGGAAACACCCTGCATGGTCTGAATTGTAACAGCTTGGTCTGGAATGGTCCGGGTGTCAAAGCCATCTCAGCCACTTGGTCGCAGGTCTTCGCGACGGGTTCATGACGGACCGCATCTTGACCCTGTTACCGGGGCGCTGCATGACATGACCATGATGATTTACAAACTCCTCCTCACGTCCGAATGGGCCGATCTGCAGGCCCAGGGGCAAACTGCAGGTGCCCCCATCGACCTGGCCGACGGTTATGTCCATCTGTCGACAGCCGACCAGGTTGCTGAGACGGCGGCAAAATACTTCGCCGATATCGAGGGGCTCGTCCTGCTGGCCGTCGACGATGGCCCACTTGGCGCAGACCTGAAATGGGAACCGTCCCGCGGCGGGGCGCTCTTTCCACACCTCTACCGGGACCTGCGTTTGACCGATGTGGCCTGGGACCATGTGCTGGTCCTGCAGGACGGCGCACACCTGTTTCCGCCCCTCGCATGAGGGCGCTGACCAGCCTCGGACTCGCCGCCCTGCGCAGGCTCGACCCGGAACAGGCGCATGGGCTGGCGCTGACGGCACTCAACGCGGGGCTTGGCCCGCGCTCGGGCGCAGTCAGCACAGCGCGGCTACGCACGAGGGTCGCGGGGCTTGATTTGCCCAATCCCATCGGGCTGGCGGCCGGTTTTGACAAGAACGCCGTGGCACTGAAGGCGCTTGGCAAAAGCGGCTTTGGCTTTGTAGAGGTTGGCGCCGCCACACCTCGGGCCCAGCCCGGCAATCCCAAACCGCGGCTGTTCCGGCTGCCCGAGGACGCGGGCGTCATCAACCGGTTCGGCTTCAACAACGACGGGATGGAGTCGATCGGGGCGCGGCTGGCGGCCCGCCCTGCCGGTCAGATCCTGGGCCTGAACCTTGGGGCCAACAAGGACAGCGCGGACCGGGCGGCAGACTTCGCAACGGTGCTGGCCCATTGCGCGGCTCATCTGGACTTTGCCACCGTCAACGTCTCCTCCCCCAACACCGAACGGCTGCGCGACCTTCAGGGCAAGGCCGCACTCGGCGCCCTTCTGGAGGGTGTGCGGAATGTGAACGAAAGGCTTGCCCGCCCCTTGCCCATCTTCCTCAAGATCGCCCCCGACCTGACAGAGGCCGAGCTTGAGGATGTGGCCGAGGTCGCCAAAGCAGCGGGCATCGCCGCTATCGTCGCCACCAACACCACCCTGTCGCGCGATGGGCTGATCAATACCAACAAAACACAGGCCGGCGGACTGTCCGGCCAGCCGCTCTTTGAAAAATCGACCCGGGTTCTGGCACGGCTCTCAACGCTGACGGCACTCCCCCTGGTCGGTGTCGGCGGGATCGGCAGCGCCGAACAGGCCTATGCCAAGATCCGGGCCGGGGCCAGCGCGGTGCAGCTCTACACAGCACTTGCCTACAAGGGACTCCACCTCGTCGACGACATCGCCCATGGGCTCGACGCGCTGCTGGCAAGGGATGGCTTCGCAACAGTGGCCGATGCCGTCGGGACAGGCCGCTCGGACTGGCTCTGACACCTTAACCGCCCCCCCCCCTCATCTCGCCCAAAATATCCTCGGGGGGAGGGCCGCAGGCCCGTGGGGGGCAGACAGCCCCCCTGCCTCTCCAACTCAGGCGACAGCGCGTTCGAGGGCGGGGTAGCGCAGGCCAAGGGTGGCAGCCCGGGTCACGAAGCTGATCAACAGGGCCATCCAAAGGCCATGGTTGCCAAAGGCGGCCAGCAGGAACGGGGCAATGGCAAAATAGATCAGGGCCGAGACGACCATCATGTTGCACATGTCGCGGGTGCGGGTCGCCCCGATAAAGATACCGTCGAGCATCCATGCCGCACAGCCAACCAGGGGTGCCCCCACCATCCAGGGCAGAAACGCGCGGGCCGCCTCGCGGACCTCGGGGGCTGTCGCCATCAGGTCGATGATCGCGCCTCCCCATAGGGCAAAGGCCAGCGCCATGCCGGCACAGGCCGCAGCCCCCCAAAGGCTTGCCAGCACCGCCCCCCGGCGCAGCACAGGCAGGGCGCGGGCGCCGACGGCCTGGCCAACGATCGCCTCGGCGGCAAAGGCAAATCCATCCAAGGCATAGGCGGTGATGTGCAGGAACTGCAGCAGGACCTGATTGGCGGCCAGACGCACATCGCCCAGGCCTGCCCCAAAGAACAGGAAGCTGACGAAAATCGCCTGCAACAGGACCGACCGGATCAGGATGTCGCCATTAACACTGGCCATCCGGCGCAAACGCGCGGCGTCCAGTATGCGCTCGACATCCCGCCAGGCCCCGCCGCGAAAGGCGACCCGGCACATCCAGAGGCCTAGAAGAAGGCCCGACCATTCCGCCAGAAAGGTCGCAAAGGCCACGCCCTGAACACCCCAGCCCAGCCCCAGCACGAACCACAGGTCCAGAATCACGTTCAGACCGTTCATCCAGACCTGGATAACCAGCACAGCGCGGGTGCGTTCCTGGGCGATCAGCCAGCCGGTTATGCCGTAAAGGGCGATAGCGGCGGGGGCTGACCAGATGCGGATCCCCATATAGGCCCGGGCCAGCCCTTCGACCTCGGCGCTGGCCGGCGACACCCGGAAACCCAGCATGAACAGCGGCATTTGCAGGGCAATCATCGCCGCCCCCGCCCCCAACCCGATCAGCAGGACACGGCTCAGCAGGGCCGACACCTCGGCGGTATCCCCAGCCCCATGGGCCTGGCTGGCCAGCCCTGTCGTTCCCATGCGCAAAAAGCCAAAGATCCAGTAAAACCCAGTCAGGATGATCGCACCGATCCCCACCGCCCCGATGGGGGCGGCCTCGCCCAACTGGCCAACAACGCCTGTGTCCACCGCCCCGAGGATCGGGACAGTCGCGTTCGACACGACGATGGGCAGGGCAATGGCCAGGACCCGTCTGTGGGTCGGCAGGATCGCGTCAGCCATCTGTGTCCGGCATCAGGAAATGCCCGGTGGCCTGGGCAAAGAGCCGGGCGCGGTTGTCCTGCCAGGCCTCGACATGAACGCTGGCAAAGCGCCGCCCCGACCGGTTCACCCGCGCCCGCGCATAGGCATCGCGCGGCAGGCCCGAACGAAGATAGTCGACCGTGAAGTCGATGGTCTTGGGAAGCCGCATAGGCGGCAGGGCCGGATTTGCGGGCTTTGCATCTTCGGACGCGGGGCCGGCCGGGGGAACGGCGGCAGGCCGGTGCTCCATCTCGTCCCAGATCATCGCCCAGCTTAGTTCGATGATGGCCGCAACCTCGAGGAAGGCCGCCGTGGCGCCGCCATGCAAGGCCGGGATCATCGGATTTCCGATCAGCTTGTCGTCGAACGGCAGGATTGCCGTAAGCTCGTCCCCCCTGCGATCAAACCGGATGCCAAGGAACTGAATATAGGGCACTCCGCCGACCAGCGCCTGAAGAGCCGCATCTCGCCGCTGCTTTACTACCTGGACAGGCTCAGGACGCTTCATGTCATTTCTTTCCCGGCGGGGTGGGTCAAGACCCACCTTACGACGCAGCGCAATGTGACCAGGTTTGCGGTCATTTCGGCAATTCCACGGTGAATGTGCCGGTGGCGGTCGCAACTGGTCTGCTATCGTCCTCATCCACCGCCACCGCCCGGACAAAGGCAACACTGCGGGTCATATGGTAGCATTCCGCCCGGGCCGAAATCCTCTGCCCCGGTGTCGCCGGTCGCATATAATCGATCCGCAGATCAAGAGTTGCCGTCCCCAACGGCCCGGCCGGATGGGCCATGACAGCCGCACCGCCACAGGTATCCATGAGCGCCGAGACAGCCCCACCGTGAATGACGCCCGTCTCGGGATCGCCAACCAGCTTGGGGTCATAGGGCATGGACATCACCGCCCGTCCTTCGGAGATCTTGTCCATGGCCATTCCCAGGGCACGACTATGGGGAAGGGCTATGACGAACGCCTGGGCCAAACGCTGGCGCAGTGCTTCGGCCTCTTGCTTGTTCTCGTCGGCCAATGTGCCTCGCCCCTTCTCATGGTCGCCTCACCATTCCCCTCTTGGGGGTCCTTCGCAAGGCCAAAGCCGCCCGCCGCAATGCGAAGCTGTTGCCCAGAACTCAAAGCCCGACTAGATTCAAACGGAGGAGAACGTGTATGTCCGACACCCGTTTGTCATTCAAGGAAATGTGCGCGCGGTTCGACGTAACGCCGCGCACATTGCGGTACTACGAGTATATCGAGCTCCTCGCCCCCGAGCGGGACGGAAGAGCGCGGTTCTACGGCCCCCGCGAACTGGCACGCATGACCCTTATCCTGCGCGGCCGCCGCTTTGGGTTTGCCCTTGAAGACATTCGCCAGTGGCTTTTGATTTACGAGCACGAAGGCACCCAAGTGCAGATGCGCGCCTGGATAGACCTGGCCGACCGCCAGCTTGCCGAACTGGCCGAACAGCGGCGGCAACTGGATGAGACAATGCAAGAGTTGCGCAAACTGCGTGATGAGACAGCCACCACCCTGAGCTAGCCGTTGGGGGCACCAGCCCCGATACAGGCTGACCTTTCGTCACCCCAAAAATGACGCGGCGTTTTGTTTACGTTAACGTCACCTTTACTTGTATACTGGCTGCGAAAGCTTCACCCTGCAAAGCGAACCGTTGCTCAAGAGGGCATTCGCATGACGACGCCGACGACGAACCTGACCATCCGCGAGATGTGCGACACTTTCGATGTCACACCACGAACCCTGCGCTTTTACGAATCCAAAGAGCTTTTGTTCCCGGTACGTGACGGGACGAAACGATACTTTACCAAGCGCGATCGCGCCCGGCTCAAACTGATCCTGCGGGGCAAACGCTTCGGCTTCAGTCTGGAAGAAATCCGGCAGTTGCTGGAACTCTATGACATGGAGGATCAGAAGACGACGCAGTTGGCCAAGACCTTTGAGCTGGCCCAAGTCCACCTGGCCGAGATGGAAGCCCAGAAAGCCGAACTCGAAGAAGCGATATCCGAACTCAAGATTCAGATCGACTGGGGCGCCAAGGAGCTTGAACGCCTGAAAAAGCAGACGTCCACAACCTGACATTGACAAAGCCCCCCACTACCCACGCACGCCCCACCAAAGGGAGACCCCGAAATGCCCAGCTACACAGCCCCCGTCAAAGACATGCAATTCATCCTGCACGATCTGCTGGATGTGAGCGCCCAGGACATTCCCGGCTTTAGCGACCTGGACCGCGATTTCACAAGCGCCGTGCTGGAAGAGGCCGGCAAGATCGCCACCCAGGTTCTCGCCCCGCTCAACGCGGTTGGCGACCGTGAAGGCTGCAGGCTGGAAAATGGTGTGGTGCGGACGCCAACAGGCTTCAAGGAAGCCTACAAACAGGTCTGCGAAGGTGGCTGGCCGGGCCTTGATTGTGATCCAGAATACGGTGGACAGGGGATCCCTTACGTCTTGCATTCGGCCGTGGGCGAGTTCTTCAGCTCTGCCAACATGGCGTTTCAGGTCTATAACGGGCTGACGCACGGTGCGGTGTCGGCGATCAATGTACACGCCACCGCCGAACAGAAGGCCCGCTTCCTGCCGCGGATGATCACTGGCGAGTGGACCGGGACCATGAACCTGACCGAGCCGCAATGCGGCACTGACCTCGCGCTGATGCGGACAAGGGCAGAGCCGCAGGGCGACGGCAGCTACCGGGTGACGGGACAAAAGATCTTCATCTCTGGCGGGGAACAAGACCTGTCCGAGAACATCATCCACCTCGTCCTGGCCAAGATCCCTGGCGGGCCCGACGGCATCAAGGGTGTGTCCCTGTTCATCGTGCCAAAGTTCCTGGTCAACGAAGACGGGTCGCTGGGCGCGCGCAATGGCGTGTCAGTGGGGTCCATCGAGGAAAAGATGGGGCTGCATGGCAATGCGACCTGCGTGATGAACTACGACGGCGCCGTGGGCTACCTTCTGGGTCAGGAGCACAAGGGCATGCGGGCCATGTTCACCATGATGAACGAGGCCCGGCTGGCTGTCGGACTTCAGGGCTATGCCCAGGCGGAGGTCGCGTACCAGAACGCCGTGGCCTATGCCAACGACCGGCTGCAGGGCCGCGATGTGACGGGGGCGAAGTACCCGGAGAAATCCGCCGACCCGATCATCGTACACCCCGATATCCGCCGCAACCTGATGGACCAGAAAAGCTTTGTCGAAGGCGCCCGTGCCCTGACGCTCTGGGGCGCCCAGTTGATCGATCGGTCCCACAGGCTTGACGACAAGGAGGCCGATGGGCTGATTTCGCTAATGATCCCGGTGATCAAGGGCTTTCTGACCGATAAGGGGTTTGAATACTCGGTGGCAGCGCAGCAGGTCTATGGCGGTCATGGCTACATCGAGGAATGGGGCATGTCCCAGTTCGCCCGCGACGCCCGGATTGCCATGATCTACGAAGGGGCCAATGGCATTCAGGCGCTGGACCTGGTGGGCCGCAAGTTAGGCCTCGACGGCGGCAAGCACGTCATGGCGTTCTTCGATATGGTCAAGGCCTTCATCAAGGAGAACGAAGGGGATGATCGTCTGAAGGCCGATTTCCTCGACCCCCTCAAAGCGGCGTCGAAAGACTTGCAGGCGGCGGGCCTCTACTTCATGCAGAACGGGCTGAAGACGCCGAACAATGCCTTGGCGGGATCCTATGATTTCATGCACATGATGGGGCACGTCTGCTTTGGCCTGATGTGGGCCCGAATGGCAAAGGCGGCCCATGCGGCCCTTGATGAGGGGAAAGCGGACAAGGCGTTTTACGAGACTAAGATTGCCACCGGACGGTACTACATGGCGCGCCAGTTACCCGCGACGACCATGCACCTGGCCCGGATCAACAGCGGGGCGGATACCGTTATGGCGCTGGAAGCTGCCAGTTTTTGAACGGGGCGGTGGGTCATGACCCACCTTACTCGGCCATCCGACCGGAGGATACCATGCCGAAACGCTTGCGCCTGACCCGCCGATTTCCTGTTGCCATGACAGAGGATGGATATCGTCGGCTCAAGCGATTTGCCGCCGAGGCAGGCCTTGATGAAGGTGAAGCGCTGTCATTCTTGTTCGAAAACTTTGACAGCGTGGTCGATGCAGACACCTTTGGTCACCGGTTGCGCTTGTTCAATGCAGAGTTGGAGGCCCGCAAGAAATGAGCCCTCGCCCGCATATCGGATCGCGCCGCCTCCGGCGGGAGTATTTCGACCGGAGCGAATGGTCAGGAAGGCTTCACCCCGATCCGGGCCGAGTGTTCCCCGGGCCCGGGGGCGCTTCACGGCGGATCGGGGCTTCGCTCCGTGCGGTCATCGGCTCTCCAGCCTGTACCGCGGGGTGGACGATAGATGACCTTGGTTAAGGATTGGTTGAAGTCATGCCATGCTGCTTCGCTTCGTTCCAAATACTCAAAATCTCCTGTCCGATGAGGGCAGTCACGCGAAAGGGGTTACGACATGACGATCAAATTGCACTGCTTTGGAGAGAGCGGGAATGCCTATAAGGCCGCTCTGACACTGACCCTTGCCGGTGCGGAGTGGGATCCTGTCTACGTCGATTTCTTTAACGGCGCGACGCGAACACCGGAGTTCCGCGCCTTGAACATCATGGGCGAGGTGCCCGTCATGGAAGATGGCGATCTGGTCCTGACCCAATCGGGGGTCATTCAGGACTATGTCAGTTCAAAAACGGGCAAGCTGGGAGGCCGGTCGGCTGCGGAACGCCGCGACGTTCTGCGCTGGATGTTCTTTGATAATCACAAGGTGTCCGGTGTGGCCGGCCCCTTGCGCTTCAACATGAACTTTCTGCCCGAGGACAAGCGCAGCGCCGAGGTCAACGGGTTTTTGTCGATGCGCCTGACCTCGGCGCTGAAGGTCATGGATGCCGCCCTCTCCGGACACGACTGGCTGACCGGGGCCGAGCCGACCATCGCCGATCTGGCCTGTTGTGGATACCTGTTCTACCCAGAGCCTTTTGGCTTTGACCGCAAGGCCTTTTCCAATGTCGACCGCTGGCTGGACGCCATTGCCGCCCTGCCCGGTTGGAAACATCCCTATGATCTGATGCCCGGCTCGCCTGCCGACCGCGCCTGAAGGAGGACCCCATGTCTGACGCTTATATTTATGACACCGTCCGCACCCCCCGGGGCAAGGGCCGCCCTGATGGCAGCCTGCACGAGGTGACCTCTGTCCGCTTGTCGGCAGCGGTTCTCAATGCCCTCAAGGACCGCAACGGCCTCGAAGGTCGCGCTGTCGAGGATGTCATCTGGGGCAATGTCACCCAGGTCGGCGAGCAGGGCGGCTGCCTGGCCCGGACGGCTGTTCTGGCCTCGGATCTTGACCAGTCGATCCCTGGTCTTGCCATCAACCGCTTTTGCGCCTCGGGGATGGAGGCCGTCAACCTGGCCGCCAACCAGGTCCGTGGCGGCGCGGGCGAAGCCTATATCGCGGGCGGCGTCGAAATGATGAGCCGGGTTCCAATGGGATCGGACGGTGCTGCCATTGCCGCCGATCCGTCGGTCGCCATGGACACCTATTTCGTGCCCCAGGGCATCAGCGCCGACATCATCGCCACCGAATACGGGTTTTCCCGGGACGAGGCGGACCAGTTGGCGGTTGAAAGCCAGCGCCGCGCCAAGGCGGCCTGGGACGACAACCGCTTTGCCCGGTCGATGATCACAGTCCGCGATCAGAATGGCCTGCCGATCCTGTCGACCGACGAATACATGCGTCCGCAGACCGATATGCAGTCCCTCGGCGCCCTAAAGCCCGCCTTCAAGGACATGGGCGAAGTGATGCCCGGCTTCGACAAGGTCGCCCTGATGAAATACCCCCATCTGGAGCGGATCAACCACATCCACCACGCGGGCAATTCGTCCGGCATCGTGGACGGGGCGGCGGGTGTCCTGATCGGGTCGAAGGCCTTTGGCGAGAAATATGGCCTGACCCCCCGTGCCCGCATTCGTGCCACCGCCAAGATCGGCACCGATCCCACCATCATGCTGACTGGCCCTGTTCCGGTGACCGAAAAGATCCTGGCCGACAGTGGTATGTCGATCTCGGACCTTGACCTGTTTGAGGTGAACGAGGCCTTTGCTTCTGTCGTACTGCGGTTCATGCAGCGCTTCGACGTGGATAGCGCAAAGGTCAACGTGAACGGCGGCTCTATCGCGATGGGCCATCCTCTTGGCGCGACCGGGGCCATTATCATCGGCACCCTGCTGGACGAGCTGGAGCGGACCGGCAAGGGCGTTGGCCTTGCAACGCTTTGCATCGCGTCTGGCATGGGTGCTGCCACCATAATCGAGCGGGTCTGATCGAGATGATCAGGAGGATCCGGTCTGCCCCGGTTGATCGTCCAATCAGCGTGGTCTGTTCTGGGCTGCTTCCGAGGGCATTGGACCGGCCAGTCCGTTCGGTGCAACTGCCACTGGGTCCAGTGAACCTTTTGCGAGGAAGTTCCGGTTCCCGGTCCAGTCCTGATCACTCTATTGTCTCAAACGCCGTTTGGGTGCAGTATCGACAACAAATACGCGCAGGGATGTTTCAAAGCCGTGCTCAAATCAGTAACAAAATTTCTCGACTGCTAGTCGGAAATGATGCTTTCCGACAATGTCGCGGGCATGGTCGCCTCCTTTCGGTTTCCGCTGTCCATTCATCTGGCCGACGAGGTTCTGGTGTACAAGACCTCTGCGGATCTGGTGGAAGGATTGCAGGGCCTGTCCGACAGCTATCAGAACCTGGGCATTCTCGAGGTCCGCTGGCGGCTGTCGGCCATCGAATTGATGCGCAAGAAACGTTTCCGCATCTGGGTCGGTTGGGATCATGTGTATCCCGGCGGGGTTCAGACGACGGGTGCCTCAATCATCTACTATTGCGCGTTCACGGACGGCAATCTGGCCGTAGAGATGGTGCAATACACCGCCCATCAACCCGCGACCTTTGCTGGATTGTCAGCCCGAGGCGAGGCAAGAACCGCCTGATCGCGGCCCACCCTTCCGCGCCGTATCCACCCTGTTCCAGCCCCCGCCCTGACCTTTTCCGTTCGGAACCGCGGCGTCAGGCTGACCGCCATTTCCTGAAGGAGTGACCTATGTCCGACTTTACCATGATCAAAGATGCCGATGGCGTCGCCATCATCACCTGGGACACCATCGGCAAGTCCATGAATGTCCTGAGCCGCGATGCGATGGCCGACCTGAACGGCATGATTGACGACTGTCTGGCCGATGATGCGGTCAAGGGCGTCATCATCACCTCCGCCAAGGACAGTTTCGCCGGGGGCATGGACCTTAATGTGCTGGCCACGATCCGCGAGGAAAGCGGCGAGGACCCGGCCCAGGGCCTGTTCGACTTTACCATGGCTGGCCACAAGATGCTGCGCAAGATCGAGCGGGCGGGCATGGACCCCAAGACCCTGAAAGGGGGCAAGCCCATTGTTGCCGCCCTGCCCGGGACCGCTTTGGGCATCGGGCTGGAACTGCCGCTGGCCTGCCACCGCATCTTTGCCGCCGACAACCCCAAGGCCAAGATCGGACTGCCAGAGATCATGGTCGGAATCTTTCCCGGGGCGGGCGGCACCACCCGCCTGGTGCGCAAGATGGGGGCGATGGCCGCCTCTCCCTTGTTGCTCGAGGGTAAGCTGAATGATCCGAAAGGCGCCCTGCGCGCCGGGGTCATCGACGAGGTCGTGCCAGCGGAGGACCTGCTGAGTTCAGCGAAGGCTTGGGTACTGGCCGCCAAGGACGCCGATATCGTCAAGCCCTGGGATCAAAAGGGCTACAAGATGCCCGGTGGCACCCCCTATCACCCTGCCGGTTTCATGACCTATGTCGGTGCCTCGGCCATGGTCAACGGCAAGACGATGGGCGTTTATCCTGCCGCCAAGGCCCTGCTGGCAGCCGTGTACGAGGGGGCGATGGTCCCCTTTGACGTAGCGCTCAGGATCGAGGCCCGGTGGTTCACCAATATCCTGATGAACCCGTCCTCGTCCGCCATGATCCGCAGCCTGTTCATCAACAAGGAGGCGCTTGAAAAAGGTGCCAACCGCCCTGAGGCCCCTGATCAGCGGGTCAAGAAGGTCGGTGTTCTGGGCGCCGGGATGATGGGTGCCGGGATTGCGCTGGTGTCCGCTCTGGCCGGGATCGAAGTGGTGCTGATCGACCGTGATCAGGAGGCCGCCGACAAGGGCAAGGCCTATACGACCGCCCATCTGGACAAAGGAATCTCGCGCAAGAAGGTGACGCCTGAAAAGAAAGAGGCCGTCCTTGGCCTGATCACTGCGACCCCCGATCTTGACGCCCTGAAAGGTTGCGACCTCATCGTCGAGGCGGTGTTCGAGGATGTCGGCGTCAAGGCCGAGATGACCAAGAAGGTCGAGGCGGTCGTGGGCGAAGATTGCATCTTTGCCACCAACACATCGACCCTTCCAATCGGCGAACTGGCCAAGGCCAGTGTCCGGCCAGAGCAATTCATCGGCATCCACTTCTTTTCACCGGTCGACAAGATGCTGCTGGTCGAGATCATCAAGGGGGCTGAGACCGGCGACGGCGCCGTGGCCAAGGCGCTCGATTTCGTCCGACAAATCCGCAAGACCCCGATCGTGGTAAATGATGCGCGGTTCTTCTACGCCAACCGCTGCATCCTGCCCTACATCAACGAAGGCGTGCGCATGGTCAAAGAGGGGGTCGCCCCGGCCCTGATCGAAAACGCGGCCAAACTGGTCGGCCTCCCCCTTGGTCCGTTGCAGCTGACCGACGAAACCTCGATCGACCTTGGGGTCAAGATCGCCAAGGCGACACAGGCCGCGCTTGGGTCCGACTACGACGATGCCGCTGATGAGGTGATCTTTTGGCTGGCGGATGAAGGACGTCTGGGCCGCAAGGCCAAGGCCGGGTTCTACGCCTACGACGAGGCAGGCAAACGCACCGGCCTGTGGGAGGGCCTGTCCGAGCGGTATCCCTTGGCCGAGGATCAGCCCGATCTTGTGACGGTGCAGCAACGCCTTCTCTTCGCGCAGGTGCTGGAGGCGGTTCGGGCGCTTGAGGACGGCGTGCTCACCGACATCCGCGAAGGCGACGTAGGGGCGATCCTTGGCTGGGGCTTTGCGCCCTGGTCCGGCGGCCCGTTCTCCTGGCTCGATATGCTGGGGGCGGCTTATGCGGTCGAGCGGTGCGACGCGCTGGTCGCCGAATATGGCGACCGTTTCGCCCCGCCTGCCCTGCTGCGCGAGATGGCCGACAGCGGCAAGACCTTCTACGGGGTCTATGGCTCGGGCAAGAAAAAGGCCGCCTGAGCCGACCTAAGCGCCGGGATCGAACCGGTAGCCGAACCGGGCAACATCGGCCCCGCAGACGCGGCCTAACAGGGCCGCGTCTTGGTCTGTATAGTAGACCCGCCAGTCCCGATCGCGGGGCGACGTGTTGGCCCGTCCCATGTCTGGGCGAAACCCGAGGCGGGGGGCAATCTGGTCCAGATCCTCTTGCAGATGCTCCAACCGCAGGAAAACGGGGTTCGGCAGCCTGCCTGCCCCATCGCGGACATAGCGATCATAGGGGTTCGCCATCAGCGCCCTTTGGGTCTGGGGGGCATTCAGAAATCCTCTGAAATCGGTGCCTTGGGCTAATTTGACGGCAGGCTGGTCAAAGGTCTGCTCGCGCAGCCAGTGGTAGTAGCTCACCACTCTGTCCCAGGGGTTGCGGACAAGGGTGAAGATCAGAAAATCGTCCAATTCTTCCCGCGCAACGATGCCTTCGATATCGGCAAGGGTCGAATGTTTCCAGATCCGGCCCGCCCCTTGCAGGGCGGCCTGACGCTTGCGCCTTTGCCGGGCCTTGGGGGTGTCGCCGATCAGGATGTCGTCCTTCATCGCCCGCGCCTCAAGCGCCAGCGCCATCGCGGTTCCCCCGGTCTTGGGGATGTGGACAAAGATGTAGCCCCGGCCCCGGCTGATGATCATGTCGCTCTGTCGTCCTGCCTGCTCGCCGCCGCCGGTGGAGCCAGACCGGCCCCCGGCATTCTGCAAAATCCCGCGTTGTGCGGTCGAGTGTCCTGCATTTAGTCTGACGGTCAAGCGACATCACGTTTGGGAGGAACCGTCATGGGGTGGATGCAGGATGAGACCGGCCTGGACAAATGCGCTGCGAACTACGTCCCTCTGACTCCGCTCAGCTTTCTGGCGCGCGCGGCGGACATCTTTCCGGACCGGGAGATGATCGTCTATGGCGACCTGCGACAAAGCTATGCCGAGACCTTTGCCCGGGTATCGCGCCTCGCCGGGGCGCTGGCGGGGGCCGGGGTCATGCCCGGCGACGTCGTGTCAACGCTCTTGCCAAACGTGCCTGCCCATATGGAGGCGACCTTTGGCGTGCCCGCCTGTGGGGCGGTCCTTAACACCATCAACATCCGGCTCGATGTCGATACGGTCGCCTACATCCTGGACCATTCGCAGGCCAAACTGATGCTGGTCGACAGCCAGTTTTTGCCGCTGGCGATGGCAGCGCGGGACCTGATGACCGGGCCAAGGCCGCTGGTGATCGAGGTGCCCGACCCCCAGGCCGGAATCAAGGGCATCGGTGAGCAGACCGACTACGAAAGCTTCCTGCTGACGGGTGCGCCGGACTTTCACTGGATTTGGCCAAAGGACGAATGGGAAAGCCTTGCCCTGAATTACACGTCCGGGACAACCGGGCGGCCGAAGGGGGTCGTCTACCATCACAGGGGGGCCTATCTGAACGTGATGGGTCAGGTGGTAGGTTGGAGGATGCAACTGTTTCCCCGGCTCCTGACCATCTCGCCCTTGTTTCATTGCAACGGCTGGTGCCACACTTGGATGATCCCGGTTCTGGGCGGCACCCTTGTCGCCTGCCGGGACGTCACCGCCCGCAATATCTTTGCCGCCATCGCAGATGAAAAAGTCACCCATTTCGGCGGGGCGCCTATCGTGCTCAACCTGCTGGTCAATGCCCCCGAGAATGATCGTCGGGCCTTTGATCACACCGTCGAGGTGATGACAGCAGGTGCCCCCCCGGCCCCGGCAACATTGGCCAGGATCGAGAGGATGGGTTTCAACATCACTCAGGTCTACGGGCTGACGGAAACCTACGGGCCAGGGTTGGAAAGCATGTGGCTGCCCGATTGGGACGGGTTGCCGGGCGATGACCGCTCGGCCCGAAAGGCGCGCCAAGGGGTGACAATGGCGCATCTGGAACCTGTTGGCGTGGTGGATGCTGACCTTGTGCCCGTCCCCCGTGACGGCGTCACCCAGGGAGAGATCGTGTTTCGCGGCAATGGGGTGATGAAGGGATACTATCGGAACCCCGAGGCGACCGAGAAGGCCTTTAAGGGGGGGTGGTTTCATTCCGAAGACATTGCCGTCCAACATCCCGACGGCCATATCCAGATCGCCGATCGGGCAAAGGATATCATCATCTCGGGCGGCGAAAACGTGTCCTCCGTCGAGGTCGAAGGGGCCTTGATGCACCACCCGGCGGTGAACCTTTGTGCCATTGTGGCCATGCCGGACGAGACCTGGGGAGAGGTGCCCTGCGCCTTTGTCGAACTGCGCGAGGGCGCGACGGTCGAAGCGGCGGAGCTGATCCGCTTCGTGCGAGAGCGGCTTGCCGGGTTCAAGACGCCCAAACGGGTCGTCTTTCAGGAGCTGCCCAAAACCTCGACCGGAAAGATCCAGAAGTTTGAATTGCGCAAGGTCGCGGCGACGCTGGCGGCAAAGCAGGACGTTTAGGCAGGATGGGTCAGGTAAGGTGGGTCATGACCCACCTTACGCGGTCCTCACAACGCTGCGAAAAGGTCGATCAGGTAGCCATCAGGGTCGATGACCGTGGCATACCGCTGCCCCCAGAAGGCATCCTGGGGTGGGGACGGCACCGGATGCCCGGCCAGCACGAGACCCTCGACGATCCGGTCAACCTCGGCGGGGGTCTCGCACAGCAGCCCGAACGAAGCGTGGTTGGCCGGATGCGGCACGGATCCGGTCAGCTTTTCCATCAGGCCGGCGCTGTCGATCATCAGGCGGACCGCACCCGGTGCCGTTTCGGCCTCAACATGTTGGGCCTCGGCCTCTGGCTCGGCGAATTGAAACCCGAGGAGGCGGTAGAAGGCCAGTGAGCGGGGGATATCGGTGCTGGTCACGGCGATGGCGTCAAGAACAGGAACGGGCAGCTTGGCCTCCTAACGGTTGCGGGGGATCCGGGGGATCCGGCTGGGGGTCAGGGCATAGGTCGCCTCGGGGTGTGGCGGATGGCCGTGGGTGCGCCACCAGAAGGATGGCCCCCCCAGCCGCAGCCAAAGCGGTAGCGTCAGGACAAAGCCGATGATGAACCCGCCGGCATGGGCCCAGTAGGCCACGCCAGCCTCCGAGGCATCAGTGCCGATCCCGTTGAACAGCTGCAGGCCGAACCACAGCCCTAACATGATCCACGCCGGAATGGGCAGGATCCGGATGAACACGATGAGAAAGATCAGGATATCGACCTTGGCCTTGGGGAACAGCAACAAGTAGCCGCCCATCACGCCTGCAATGGCCCCCGATGCCCCGACCAGCGGGATCGGCGACCAGGGGGCTGCGACCCATTGGGCCAGATCCGCCCCGGCCCCGGCGGCAAGGTAGAAGATCAGAAAGCCGAAGTGGCCCATCTCGTCTTCCAGGTTGTCCCCGAAAATCCACAGGAACAACATGTTGCCCGCCAGATGCAGGAACCCGGCATGAAGAAAAATCGAAGTCACGAGAGAGACGTAGTTCTGTCCCGCAGAGATCCGCGCCGGGATCATGGCGCAGCAATAATAGAGGTCGTAAAGCTGCCGGTCCGTCTGGATCGCGACAAGCGTCCAGAGGTAGACCGCGACATTGATCGCGATCAGCGTGTAGGTCACGTAGGGCCTGTGCCGGCTGGGGTTGTGATCGCGGATCGGAAACATGAGGCAGACCCTGTGCGATGCCCCCCGGACGGTCAAGAGGCTGGGACGGCGTAAGGTGGGTTTTAACCCACCTTACCTGACCCGTCCTAAACTGCCGCCAGAAGGGCGGCGTTACCCCCGGCTGCGGTCGTGTCCACACAGACGTGCCGCTCAAGCACGACATGGGCCGCGTCGGGCATTGCGGTGATCAGCGACACCAGTGGGCCGGGTCGTCTGGCCAGGGCTGCCTCGTATTGGCTGGCAAGGTCCCGAGTGCCCCACCAGATCACCCCGCCAATTGGCCCCAGCGCCTCCAGCGCGTCGCCCTCGACCTGTCCTTCCGCAACAACAGGCACGCCTCCGAGCGCCGCGACCGCCTGGCCCTGCGCCTCAGCCGCCTCGCGCCCCGGACCAAGACACAGAATCGGCGGCCGGGCGACCTGACCAAGGCGGTTCGATTCACCCGTCGGCCCCGGCATGTCAGTGACCGGCAAGGCTGGTCCTGGCCCTGCCCGGCGTAATTTGTCAGCGAGAGAGGCCGTATCCTCGCCCCCTGCCCACCCTGTCCGGGGGATTGCGGGCGCTGCGGCAGGCGCGCGGAACCTCGGCAGATAATGTGGCCCCCCGGCCTTGGGTCCTGTTCCGGACAGGCCCTCTCCCCCAAAGGGCTGGCTTCCGACCACCGCACCGATCTGGTTACGATTGACGTAGATGTTGCCGGCCGTGATCCGGTCCACGATATGCTGAACCCTGTCATCGATCCTGGTGTGCAGGCCAAAGGTCAAACCGTAGCCGGTGGCATTGATGGCCCCGATGACCTTGTCCAGCTCTGCAGCCTTGAAAGTCACCACATGCAGCACCGGTCCGAAGATCTCCCGCTCCAGTTCCGAAATGCTGCCAAGGCGGATCACCGTAGGGGCGATGAAATGCCCCGCTGCCGGCGCCTCCAGGGCATGCAGCACCCGACCTTCGGACCGGGCAACGGCAATATGGTCCGCAATCGTTCTATGCGCCGCCTCGTCGATGACCGGCCCAAGATCTGTGGCCAGCTGCCATGGCGACCCCACCTGCAGCTCGTCCATGGCCCCCGCAAGCATGCGCATGAGTTTTGGTGCGATGTCCTCCTGCACATACAGGCAGCGCAGCGCTGAACAGCGTTGCCCGGCCGAGCGGAAGGCACCGTTGACGATGTCCCTGACCGCGTGTTCTGGCAGGGCCGTGCTGTCCACGATCATGGCGTTTAGCCCGCCCGTCTCGGCGATCAGCGGCGTGCCGGGGGCGCAGTGCTGCGCCATGGATGCCCGGATCTTGCGGGCGGTACCCGTCGATCCGGTAAAGGCCACGCCTGCGACCCGCGCCTCGGCGACGACGGCGGCCCCGGCGGCAACGCCGCCAGGCAATAGCTGAAGGGCACTGACCGGCACACCCGCCGCCTGCAAGAGCGCGACGGCCCTTGCCGCGATGAGTGGCGTTTGCTCTGCCGGTTTGGCCAGAACGGCATTGCCCGCAGCCAGCGCCGCCGCAATCTGGCCGGTGAAAATGGCAAGTGGGAAGTTCCATGGGCTGATGCAGGACCAGGTCCCGCGGGCGGCGCACTCTCCTGCACTCTCGGCTTCGGCCGCGTAGTAGCGCAGGAAATCCACCGCCTCGCGGACTTCGCCCACGGCATCGGCAAGGGTTTTCCCCGCCTCGCGGGCCAATAGGGCGAACAGCTCTGGCGCGTTCGCCTCATAAGCATCGGCGGCGCGCCGCAAAATCGCGGCCCTGTCGGTGACGGGGATTTGCCAGGGCCTTGCCCCGTCAAAGGCCGCCGCCACATCCTGCGCCGTCGCCGCGACCACCTGCCCGACCACGTCCGCCGGGTTGGCCGGGTTCTGCACCGGCTTGGCAAGATCACTGCTTGCCTGATCACTGCTTGCCTGATCACCGCTTGCCTGATCACCGCTTGCCCGTCCCGAAGCCAAGATCGGGGCGGACGTCCAGACATGGGTCAGGTAGGGCCGACGCCCAGCCTCGATCCGCTCGAGCGTCGGGGTATGGGTGATGTCCCACCCGGCAGAGTTCACGCGGGACGGCTCAAATAGCTGCGGACCAGTTGGCAGGTCCGGGGCCGTCAGATCCGCACCGAATGGATCGGCGACGACGACCTCTGGCCGGACCTCTTCATCGACGATCTGATTTACGAAGGACGAGTTTGCCCCGTTTTCCAGCAACCGGCGCACCAGATAGGCCAGAAGATCCTCGTGTGCCCCGACGGGTGCATAGATCCGACAGCGGGTGCCCTGCGCCTTGAGGACAAGGGTATGCAACGTCTCGCCCATGCCGTGCAGCCGCTGAAACTCGAACCTGTCCGGGCCGATGCCCATCGCCTTGGCCATGTGCAAGACCGCCGAAACCGTGTGGGCATTGTGGGTGGCAAACTGAGGATAAATCCGGTCCGTCATGCCCAAAAGCTTGCGGGCATTGGCGATATAGCTGATGTCGGTCGCCGCCTTGTTGGTGAAAACCGGAAAACCGGGCATCCCTTCGACCTGAGCCCGCTTGATCTCGGCGTCCCAATAGGCGCCTTTGACAAGACGCACCATGATCTTGCGGTTGAGGCGGGTTGCGAGGTCGTGCAGCCAGTCGATGACAGGCCCGGCCGGTTGACCAAAGGCCTGCACCACGACGCCGAAACCATCCCAGCCTTTCAGCGCCGGGTCCGACAGGGTCGCCTCGATCACATCAATCGACAGGGACAGGCGGTCGGCCTCTTCGGCGTCGATGTTGAACCCCATGCCCGCTGCCTTGGCCAGAAGGGCAAGGGCGCGGACGCGGGGAACCAGTTCCTCCATCACCCGGTCGGCCTGAGCGACTTCGTACCGGGGGTGCAAGGCTGACAGCTTGACCGAGATGCCGGGATTCTGGGCGACGCTGCCGTGGGTGCAGTCAGTAGCGATGGCCGAAATGGCGCGGGAATAGGACAGGTGATAGCTGCGGGCGTCGGCCTCGGTCCGGGCAGCCTCACCCAGCATGTCGTAGCTGTAAGTGAACCCCTTTGCCTGCATGCCTGCGGCCCGGGTCATCGCTTTGCCGATCGTTTCGCCAAGGACAAACTGGCGGCCCATTTCGCGCATGGCACGGGCGACGGCCGAACGGATCACAGGTTCACCCAGCCGCTTGATCGCCCCCCTCAGGTGGCGGGTGATGCCGGGGGTGTCATCATCCAGCACCCGGCCCGTCAGCAAAAGCGCCCAGGTCGAGGCATTGACAAGAGACGAGGCGGATTTGCCAAGGTGCTGGCCCCAGTCGGACGGGGCGATCTTGTCCTCGATCAGGGCGTCGATGGTTTCGGCATCGGGCACCCGTAACAGCGCCTCGGCAAGGCACATCAGGGCAATGCCTTCATCGGTGGACAGGCCATATTCGGCCAGGAACACCTCCATCAGTCCGGGATCGGACGAGGACCTGATTTTGCGGACCAATCCGGCAGCATCGGCCGAGATGGCCTGACGCTCTGACAAGGTCAGTGCAGCCTCGGCCCTGAGGCGGTCTAGAATGGTGCCCTGATCGGCATACATTGCATCGTCAATGTGGGGCCGCAGCTTGACCGGATGGGGGGTAGACATCGGATGACTCTCCAAAAGAATTCGTCTACACTAGACCAATGTTTCAGGTCGTTTTGCCCCATTCCAGCGGCATGACGGCATAATGTTCCGAAAAATGGGTGGTTTTATGGCTGAACGAACTGCGGACCTTGACGTATTTGACACCAAGATTCTCGACGTTCTGGCCGTCGATGGTCGGATCAGCGTCACGGCGCTGGCGCAGAAGGTCGGCCTGTCCAAGTCTCCGGTCCAGGCGCGGCTGAAACGGCTTGAGGACAATGGCGTTATCAGAGGTTATCGGGCCCTCTTTGATCCGATCCTTCTGGGCCGGGACCATGTGGCCTTTGTCGAGGTGAAACTGTCCGACACCCGTGAATCGGCCCTGGACGCCTTCAACGCCGCGGTCCTGAAGGTCGGCGAGATTGAGCAGTGCCATATGATTGCCGGAGCATTCGATTATCTGTTGAAAGTGCGCACCAGCACCATGGCAGCGTACAGGGCGGTTCTGGCCGAACGCATCTCCACTTTGCCTTATGTGGCCAACACATCCACCTACGTCGCGATGCAAGCGGTCAAGGAAGAAGGCTTTGCCGCCTGAGCCGCCCCCCTTGACCGGTGACCAGATCGCTCCATGATTGATAGGTATGAAACACGCCGTCGCCATCCTTAGCATTTGCATTGCCTTGCCCGCCGCCGCCCAGCAGGTTTGCCCGTCAAATCCTGACCATGAAGCGGCCAAGGATGACATTCTGCAAGATCTGAGGGTTTCGCGCGATGAGACCGAGGCAAGGGTCTTATCCAATGGGCTGTGGCAACTTTGGACCGATGCCCCGGATTCCCGCGCCCAAGAGTTGTTGGACGAAGGAATGCGACGGCGGCAGATGAGCGACTTTATAGGTGCGCGCGACGTTCTCGACAGCCTCGTCGAATACTGTCCCGACTACGCAGAGGGCTACAATCAACGCGCCTTCGCCAACTTCCTGCGTCAGGACTATGCCCCGGCCCTGGTTGACCTGGAACGGGCGCTGGAAATCGACCCCCGCCATGTTGCCGCCCTGACCGGCAAGGCTCTGACGCTGATGGGTCTGGGGCGGGACGATGAGGCCCAGCTCGTGCTGCGCGAGGCGCTGCGGATGAACCGTTGGCTGGGAGAGCGGCGATTGCTTACCCTGCCGCCAGAGCAGGCGCTATAGCCAACAGGTTGGATGCAAGCCAGGCCCTTGGTGGAATGCCAAAGGTTGAGCCTAATGCACGAGTTGAGGATTTACCCTTGCGGGGGACGTTGATACCAACGTTCTCGTTGTGACTGTGTGGTGAAAGCCTACCCTTGCCCTTTGCGACAAATCTGGCCGCCTCCTGCGCCAGACCGCACGAGGACGACGGGTGGGCTTTAGCCGCCGGAAAACAACGAAGCCCGCGTGGTGGAATGGTAGACATCAGGGACTTAAAATCCCTTGGCCGCAAGGCCGTGCGGGTTCGAGTCCCGCCGCGGGTACCACCGGCAAGACACATCCGACGCGAGCCCTTCCCGGCCTTGGGCCAGTCACCCGGGCCGGTTGGCGGCCATCATCGTTGAACTCGCCCCCAATCCATCGTATCCGACCCTCCGACCCGTAGCTGTCGGTTCGCACGTCCTTGAGAAACGAAATTGGAGCTTTCATGCCCCTGACAGGCACCATCGCAGGCCCAAGCAGGCGGCAAAGCATATGATGCGAAAGATGCTGGGGCGGTTGTCCCGCAGGATCTTGGGCGCAAAGGACGCTGGCCTGCCCGCCTCGGGCGAAGGGATACTGCGCGCCCGCTACGAGACGCGAACGCCGTCGGCCCAGACCATCGCGGATATCTTCGAAGACACCTGGAAGTCGCGACTGCCCAATGTTGAAACCTCGGGCACTGTCGAGATGTTTGGTGATCGCCGGGTCGATTGGTTGGCCAAGACACTTCCGGGAGGCCTGACGGGCAAGTCGGTCTGCGAGATCGGCCCGTTCGAAGGCTATCAGACCCTTGGCCTGTTGCAGCAGGGGGTCGCATCGATCACCTCGGTCGAGGCCAATTCCTTTAACTTCCTCAAATGCCTATGCCTGAAAGAGATTTGCAAGTTCGATGCAACTTTCGAGTTTGGCGATGGCCTTGGGTTCTTGCGCGAAACACCACAGCGTTTTGACCTGATCTTTGCCTCGGGCGTGCTTTACCATCTTCAAACACCCTTTGAGTTCCTGTCGGCGGCGATGGCAAAGTCGGATCACATTTACCTGTGGACGCACTACTATGACGCCGAAGTCATCAGCGCCCATCCAACAGTCGCACAGCCTTTGTCCCAACGCTGGATCAGGAGTTTGACGGAGGCGATCACAGCTACAAGATGTTCGCCCGCAGCTACATGATCCGCAACTATCAGACGAGCATCCCTGCCTACTGGGAAGGCGGCTTGCAGGACATCACGTTCTGGGTCGAGAAAGAGGCCCTTCTGGACCACCTTCGGCGGGGTGGTTTTGACAACATCCACATTCATGCCGACACCGCCGGGAAAGGCATGCCGATCATCAGCCTTTGTGCGTCACGGTCAGCGTCTGTGCGGAGGTGATCGACCGGCAAGCTGTTTATCAGGCGCGCCGCCCCCGATCGGGCGACAACTTTACGATTACCGGTGCGTCCTGCCCTGCCCCAAGGACCCATCAACATTGATTTCGGTCGCCACTCAGCGTATTCGCCCCGCAACACTATTTCGCAGGACAGTCCGGCCATGACCAAGCACATCACCATTCTGAACGGCCCCAACCTTAACCTTCTGGGTCAGCGCCAGCCCGAGATTTACGGTTATGACACGCTTGAGGATGTGGGGGCGGCCTGCGCCAAGCTGGCCTCCGACTTTGGCCTGACCTGCGAGCTTTTGCAGTCCAACTGGGAAGGCCAGATCGTCGACTGGATCCACGAGGCCCGCAAAAAGTCTGCCGGGATCATCATCAACCCTGGTGCCCTTAGCCATACCTCTGTCGCGGTTCTGGATGCGTTGAACGCCTTTGACAGGCCGGTGCTTGAGGTTCACATCTCCAACATCCACAAGCGCGAAAGCTTTCGCCATCATTCCTATGTCTCGGCCCGCGCCGAAGGCGTGATCGCGGGCTTTGGGGTTGAGGGTTACAGCCTTGCCATGCGCCGGATGGGCACCCTTCTGGCAGGCTAGACGCCCGCCACGATCACCCGCGTGTCCCAGTCCTCGCATCGGTCGGCCAGATCCTCGGACAAGGCCCGATCGGTTACGAAAGCATCGATCCGGCTAAGCGATGCGATGCGCGCCGGGGCAGCCCGCTGGAACTTGGAATGGTCCGCCACAAGGATCGCCTGCCGGGCCTGATCCAGGATCGCCTGGCTTACCCCGACCTCTGAGATATCGAAGTCCAACAGGTCCCCGTCGCTGTCCAGGGCGGAACAGCCGATGACGGCATAGTCGAATTTGAACCGGCGGATCGTCTGCACCGTAAGGTCGCCGGTCAGCCCCCCGTCCGCCCGCCGCAGGATGCCCCCGGCAAGGATCACCTGACAATCAGGATGCCCGGTCAGGATGCGGGCAACGTTCATGTTGTTCGTCACCACCATCAGGTTGCGATGCTGCATCAGGGCATGTGCCACCGCCTCGGTCGTGGTGCCGATGTTAAGGAAAAGCGAGGCCCCGTCGGGGATCAGCGCTGCACAGGCGCGGGCCATTGCCCGTTTCTCGGCCTCGAACAGAATCTGCCGGTCGGCGTAGCCGATGTTAACCGTGCCGGACGGCAAGATGGCCCCGCCGTGCACCCGCTCGAGCTGGCCAGCCTCTGCGAGGTCGGTCAGATCGCGCCTGATGGTCTGGAGGGTGACACCAAAATGCTGGGCCAGCCCTTCGACAGTGACCTTGCCGCTTTGGGCAGCCAGTTCAAGGATCTCGGGGTGGCGAAAGTTCTGGTTCATCATCGGCCACTGGCGGTTGGCATGGCCGCAATCTGACCCTTTGCGCCCGATACCGCCAGAGGCATTCACACATTTTCGCGCTTTTTCACGTACAAACGAACATTATCCTTTGCTTTGAACCCTCAGAATGCCATCCAACGCGCAGGAACGAAGGAAAACGCAAGGGATTCGACCATGGCGACAGAGGATCGGACATACGACCTCTTTGTGATCGGCGGCGGCATCAACGGTTGCGGGATCGCACGCGACGCGACGGGGCGCGGGCTGAGCGTTGTTCTGGCTGAAATGAACGATCTGGCCTCGGCCACCTCCTCGGCCTCGACCAAACTGTTTCATGGCGGCCTGCGCTATCTTGAGTATTTCGAATTTCGCCTTGTCCGCGAGGCCCTGATCGAGCGTGAAACACTGCTGCGCGCCATGCCGCATATCTCTTGGCCGATGCGGTTTGTTCTGCCGACCCATCCTGACATGCGGTTCGAGTCGACGACGCCCACCTCGCGGCTGTTGTCCACCGTCATGCCATGGATGAAGGGGCGGCGGCCCAACTGGCTGATCCGGCTGGGTCTTTTCCTGTATGACACGCTGGGTGGGCGGCAAATCCTGCCCGGCACCTCCCGGCTCAATCTGACCTCTGCGCCAGAAGGGCGGCCCCTGAAGGACAAGTATCGCCAAGCCTATGAATACTCTGACTGCTGGATCGAGGATTCGCGGCTTGTCGCGCTGAATGCCCGCGACGCGGCTGAGCGGGGGGCAGATATTCTCGTCCGAACCAAGGTCCTCGCCGCGCGGCAAGAGGATGGTCAGTGGATTGTGACGGTCCAAGACGCCGGGAGTGTCCGCGAAATCCGGGCAAAGATGATGGTCAATGCTGCTGGACCTTGGGTGGGCGACATCATCCACGGCAAGGTCCGCCTGAACTCCAAGGAAGGGGTTAGGTTGGTCCGGGGCAGTCACATCGTGACCAAGCGCCTCTATGACCATGACAAATGCTACTTTTTCCAGGGAACAGATGGCCGGATCATCTTTGCCATCCCCTACGAGACCGACTTTACCCTGATCGGCACCACGGATGCCGAGCAGGCGGACCCTGACGTCAAACCGGTCTGCACCCCGAAGGAACGCGACTATCTTTGCGCCTTTGCCTCTGAATACTTTGAAACGCCCGTTACGGCAGAGGATGTGGTCTGGACCTATTCCGGGGTTCGCCCCCTTTACAACGATGGGGCGACATCTGCGACGGCGGCGACGCGGGACTATACTCTCAAGGTTGATACATCCGCCGGGGCGCCGGTGCTCAATGTCTTTGGCGGCAAGATCACCACCTATCGCCGGTTGGCCGAACATGCACTGGACAAGATCGTCCCGATCGTTGGTGGCAAGGCCGAAGGCTGGACGGCTGGTGTGCCCTTGCCGGGCGGGGCTTTTCCGGTTGGCGATGCGGATCGCCTGATCGCCGCGTTGAAAGCGGCGTACCCGTTTCTGACCGACCGTTGGGCAACCCGCCTCGTCAGGGCCTATGGGACAGAGGCCGCAACCCTGCTGCAAGGGGCGACCAGTCTTGCGGATCTGGGCCAGGATTTCGGCGCGACCCTGACCGAGCGGGAGGTGCGCTGGCTGATCACCCATGAATTTGCCCGCACGGCTGAGGATGTGGTCTGGCGGCGCAACAAGCTGGGGCTGCGGCTGACGGCGGATGAGGTTGCGGCCCTTGATGCCTGGATGAGGACAGCAGAGGCAGAAGGCTAAAGCCTCACTTGGCCGACACGACGCGACTGCCAAAAAACCGTCATTTGACCCCTGACCAGCGGTCAGTCAGGGTGCGCCGAACCCAACCACCGGATCACCCCATGTTTCACGGCCTGCCCCCGATAGAAGCCGTCATCTTCGAAGGCGCGACCCTGCTTATGGAGGACAGGCTGGTGCCTGACAGCCTGCGGATCGAGAATGGCCAGATCACCGGGATCGATGTGCCGGCAGATGGCGCCCGACGGATCGACGCGCGTGGCATGATCCTCGCCCCGGCCATGATCGACATCCACGGCGACGCCTTTGAACGCCAGATCATGCCACGCCCCGGCGTGTTCATCCCCATCGACACCGCTTTGCTTGAAACGGACCGGCAACTTGCCGCAAACGGGATTGCCACCGCCTATCACGCCCTGACGCTAAGTTGGGAGCCGGGACTGAGATCCGTTGATCAAGGCACAAAGCTGGTCGATGCGCTGGCCCGACTGGCCCCCAGACTGACGGTAGAGAACCGCGTCCAACTGCGTTGGGAGACCTTCTGCTTTGAAGCTATCGACCTGATCGAAGCGGCCCTTGCCGGACCGCTGGCCCCCTCTATCGCCTTCAACGACCATACCTCGATGGCCCTTCTGCATCCCGATACGCCGCTGCAGGATCGGCCCTTTGACCATTCGCCCGACTTCCCCGTGGCGGATACGACAACGCCCCGCTTTGCCGCCAAGATGAAGGCCCGGGGGGAACGGTCCGGGATGACGGCAGAGGCCTTTGTGTCCCTGTTGAACGAGGTCTGGGACCGGCGACCGCAGGTGCCCGCCGCGATCGAGCGGCTGGCGGCGATGGGCCGGGACAAGGGCGCTCCGATGCTGTCCCACGATGACAGCCAGATCGAGACGCGGGACTACTACCGTGCGCTAGGGGCCCGGATTTCCGAGTTTCCGATGTCCGTCAAAGTGGCAGAGGCCGCGAGGGCGGCAGGCGACATGATCGCCTTTGGCGCGCCCAACGGCATGCGCGGCGGCAGCCATCTCGGCAGTCCCGGTGCGGCCGACATGATCGCGGCGGGTCTGTGCGATATTCTGGCGTCTGATTACTTTTATCCCGCCATGCTGGGGGCTGTTGCCCGACTGCATGCCGACAAGGTGGCGCCTTTGCCAAAGCTTTGGGACCTTGTGTCAGGCGGACCGGCGCGGGCGTCCGGGCTGACGGACCGGGGCCGACTGGCCGCGGGGCTTCGGGCTGATCTGGTACTGCTGGACTGGCCGGAGGGCGGCACACCGGTGCCGCGCCTGACCCTTGTGGGCGGCAGGCAGGCCTACGGCGCGATGGCAACGGGGGCCTGAGGCCCCGCCAGATGCCGCCTCAAAGACCGCCGAGGTCTTCCAGAAGGGCCACGACTTCAGCCACGCCCTCACCATTCCGCAGGCTGGCAAAGACAAAGGGCCGCTCTCCTCGCATCCGGCGGGCGTCGCGGTCCATCACCTCAAGCGAGGCCCCGACATAGGGCGCAAGGTCGGTCTTGTTGATCACCAGAATGTCCGACCGGGTGATGGCCGGCCCCCCCTTGCGCGGGATCTCTTCGCCCGCTGCGACGTCGATGACATAGATCGTCACATCGGCCAGCTCGGGCGAGAAGGTGGCCGACAGATTGTCGCCCCCGCTTTCGATCAGGATCAGCTCAAGATCCGCGTGGCGGTCGCGCAGCTCTGCCACCGCGGCGAGGTTGATCGAGGCATCCTCGCGAATCGCGGTATGCGGACAGCCCCCGGTTTCCACCCCCATCACCCTGTCACCAGACAGGATCTGCATACGCATCAGCGCCTCGGCATCCTCTTGGGTGTAAATGTCATTGGTGATGACAGCGAGGCTGAGCCGGTCCTTGAGCGCGCGGGCCAGCGCTGCGGTCAGCGTTGTCTTGCCAGCGCCAACCGGGCCGCCGATGCCAACCTTGAGGGGGCCATGAGGGGAAAGAGGCACGTCAGAACCCTTTGAAAACGAGAGCGGCGAATGCCACCGCGAGGAACAGGCAAAGCGGACCATAGAACCGCCGGTCGAGAGTGGCAAACGGCTCTTCGGAGGTAAGCGCCCGCCACGACGGGCGATAGGCCAGAATTCCTCGAACCGCAAAGGTGCCGGTTGCAATCACCAACCCCGTCTGCCGGATTGGGCCAGGTGTGATCCAGGGCAGACCGGCCGCGATGACAAGGGCCGCGGCGATCAGCGCGCAAGGGATGGGGCCGGGCATGCGGGTTGCCCCCTTCATACCAACCACAGCCTTGACCAGCCGCGCCTCGTCCCGGATCGGAAACCACCAGCCCAGCGCCCACAGAAGATGGATGGCGGCCAGCGACAAAAGAACAAGGTCAAGCAGCAGGAAAAGGCCAACGCCTGCCGTCATGACCGGAACAGCCTGGGGCTAAGCTCTTCGTGGCGCATGGCAGCGATGTCGATGGCAAAGGCTGCGCTGCCAAGGGCATCCAGCCCTGCCGGCACCGCCTCTTCCGCGATCCGGGCACAAAGGGGGGTCAGCCGGGCCAGAACGCCCTGGGCCTTGGTCTGGCCCAGCCGCATAAGGCGCTGCGCTGCCTGCACCTGATTGGACATCATCGCCTGCAACATCATCTGCGCAGGCGGCACGGCGGGGAGGCCCATCAAGGCAGCCGCCCTTCCGATGACGACCGGATAGGCCATGTCGGGCAGGTCCAGCCCCCAAACCTCGCAGGTGGTGGCGGCAAAGGCGGCACCCTGTGACAGGGTTTCGGCCCGACGCTCTTGCGAGGGGGCAAGGGCATCCGCCAAGGCAGCAACCTCGGGCAAAGTGTCCGGGGTCGCGGCATGGGCGGCACCCAACAGGATGGCGTCCGCCCGCCCTGCCCCGTGGGTCAGTACAGCCGTAAGCCAGGCTTGCAGGGTGTCACTGTCACTGACCTGCCCGTTGGCAATCGCGGTCTCAAGACCATGCGACCAGGCAAAGCCGCCGACCGGATAGGCAGGCGACAGCCATTGGGTCAGCGTCAACAGGTGTTCAGTGTTCATGGGTATGGTCATGAGAATGGTCGTGAGGGTGATCATGGGAATGATCATGACCAAGGGGGTCATCCGCCAGTCCGCCATGATGGCTATGACCATGATCGTGGCCCATTGTCCGGCCATGGCCATAGGCCCCACCGCCGGGCGTGAACGGCCCGGTAAAGGGGCGCAAGGTCGCCCCCAACCCGGCCAGCATGTCGCGCATGACCTTGTCCTGCCGGATGACGATCCGGTCTGGCTCTATCTGGCAAGGGGTGTGTCGATTGCCGATATGCCAGGCCAGCTGGACCAGTGGGCCAGTGACCTCCAGCAGCTCTTCGACGGCGGCCCCGATCGCGATCAGGCTGCCGTCGGTCAGAACAAGGGCGTCGCCCTCATCCAGGCTGATCGTCTGGGCCAGATCGGCCAAGACTGCCATACCGGTTACGGTCAACAGCCTTTTGCGGCGGATCAAGCGGTCTTCGTAACTTAGCACGACGCGGTCGAGGATCGTGTCCCCGGGCGTCAGGCGGCGCACGGAATGCGCCGTGGCAGGCCGGGTGGACGTCATGCGCCCACCCCGGTCTGGATCAGATTGCGCCGCTGGCGGCGAAAATCTGACGAACGCGATCGGCACGATTGGTGCCCATAGCGGTCAGTTCTGCATCGGTCATCTTGTGCAGCTTTTCGACTGCAATCATCCGGCGATCGTTTTCGGCCATGTGAACAAGGCCCCGACCAAGGGCGCGAAATGGTGCAAGCAACAGGTTCGTCAGGGACTCTGTGCCCCCAGTGAAAACCTGGCCGAAATATGTATGTGTCATCGGAAACTCCGTGTTGGTTCACTCGTCGCTTCCTCCCCTGTGCTCTAATGTGCCCTTTGCGGGCCGAATAACAACGCACAATGCCGCATGGCCGCTGTGCAGAAAACGCAACGCATCTTCACTCACTTGCCAAGCTCGATCCCCACCGCCGCGACCGGGAAGGCCGGATCATTGTCTGTCTGGGTGCGGTAAAGATAACCCAACTCAAGCGCAGGCAAGTAGACAAGGGTCTCCATGTAGCCATCCGGGCTATCGTAGGCGATGTAGACATCAAAGGCGTCGTAGGTGCAGGCACCGATCTGGATCGTCTGCAAAGGTCCATAGGCCTGCGACTGAGCCTCGGGGTGGGATCCGTCAATATCCCTGAACACCGCATCCACTTGCCAACGCCCCCCCGGCGACGGAACCGGCATGCCCGACGGGCCAAGTCCGTAGTCGTAGTCGATCCGGCTGGAGCGGTCCGGCACTCCGTCGACAATAGCCTCGTAGGATAACATGTGGGTGCCGTGGACCACTTCGATCGTGTAGGTCAATGTCCCACCGTCAAACCCCTCGATCAGGGTCACAGGCCCGGCTTGCCGGCGATAAACCTCGACCGTGTCATCCTCAAAGACAATCCGGATCGGCTTATTGCGATCGGCAGGGCCGGGACAGGCGTTTTGGGCAGCCCCGATCATTGGAACGACAATTAGACAGGCGGCAAGACTTGAGCGGATCATGGGGTACCCTCTGGAGTGACAGGACGTTCCGGCATGTCACCCGTCAGCTGAACTCGAAGGGTCACAATCCAATACTGTAGCGGTCTGTTTTCCCCAAAGCCTAGCCAAGGACGACGGCCCCGAAAACCCCTTTGCACGGGAAAACCGGCCGGCCGTGAGCGACGAGTAGCACTCGGATACATGCAAAGTCGCGCCCCTGCGACAAAGGGCACATGTCTCTTTTACCCGGTCGGCCGCAAGGCGGTGATGCCAATGGTGCGCCCTGCGCCAGCCACGCGCACCGCGGCCTCCTGGCAGCTGACGCTCCCTTGTTCCGTCCCGTTCGGGCCAGCGTCAGAACAGGAAGTATCGTTGCGCCATTGGCAAGCTCTCAGCCGGTTCGCAGGTCAACAACTCACCATCTGCACGCACCTCGTAGGTCTCGGGGTTGACCTCAACATGGGGCATGGCGTCGTTCAGCTTCAGATCCTTCTTGCCAATGCCCCGGGTGTTCACGACGGCCAGGGTCTGCTTGGCCAGGCCAAGGCTTTCGCCGATCCGGGCATCCGCGGCAGCGGCACTGACAAAGATAACGGAAGAATTCTCAACCGACCGGCCATAGGCCCCGAACATCGGCCGGGTGTAGACCGGCTGCGGCGTCGGGATCGAGGCATTGGGATCGCCCATCTGGGCGCAGACGATGGTGCCGCCCATCAGAACCATCTCGGGCTTCACCCCGAAAAAGGCAGGGTTCCAAAGCACGAGGTCAGCGCGCTTGCCAACCTCGATAGACCCCACCTCATGGCTGATGCCATGGGCGATGGCAGGGTTGATGGTGTATTTGGCAATGTAGCGGCGGACGCGGAAATTGTCGTTCGACCCCACCTCTTCGGCAAGACGGCCGCGCTGGACGCGCATCTTGTGGGCCGTCTGCCAGGTGCGGATGATCACCTCGCCAACACGGCCCATGGCCTGGCTGTCCGAGGCGATGATCGAAAAGGCACCCATGTCGTGCAGGATATCCTCGGCGGCGATGGTCTCGCGGCGAATGCGGCTTTCGGCAAAGGCCACATCCTCGGGGATCGACTTGTCAAGGTGATGACAGACCATCAGCATGTCGAGGTGTTCGTCCACCGTATTGACCGTGAAGGGACGGGTCGGGTTGGTCGAGGACGGCAGCACATGGGCCTCGCCACAGATCTTGATGATGTCCGGAGCATGGCCCCCACCGGCCCCTTCGGTATGAAAGGCGTGGATGGTGCGGCCCTTAATGGCGCCGACTGTGTTCTCGACAAACCCGCTCTCGTTCAGGGTGTCGGTATGGATCATGACCTGCACGTCCATATCGTCCGCCACGGACAGGCAACAGTCGATGGCGGCCGGGGTCGTGCCCCAATCCTCGTGCAGCTTCAGACAGGCGGCCCCCCCCAGGACCTGCTCAACCAGCGCCTCGGGGCGGGATGCATTGCCCTTGCCGGCGAACATCAGGTTCATGGGAAAGGCGTCGGCAGCCTGCATCATGCGGCCCAGATGCCAGGGGCCGGGGGTGCAGGTGGTGGCCAGGGTACCATGGGCTGGGCCAGTGCCACCGCCAATCATGGTGGTCAGGCCCGAGTGCAGGGCATCCTCGATCTGCTGTGGACAGATGAAATGGATATGGCTGTCGATACCGCCCGCCGTCAGGATACGACCTTCTCCGGCAATAGCCTCGGTCCCCGGGCCCACAATGATGTTGACCCCAGGCTGGGTATCGGGGTTGCCAGCCTTGCCAATGGCCACGATGCGACCGTCCTTCAGGCCGACATCGGCCTTGATCACCCCGGTATAGTCGACGATCAGGGCGTTGGTGATGACCGTATCGACGGCACCGCCAGCGCGGGTCACCTGGCTCTGGCCCATGCCGTCGCGGATGACCTTGCCGCCGCCAAACTTGACCTCTTCGCCGTATATCGCGGCATTCGGGCCGGCGCCCCCGCTCAGGGCCGCACCGACGGCATCGGCTGTCAGATCGCGCTCGACCTCGATGACAAGCTCGGTATCGGCCAGCCGGACCCGGTCGCCCACGGTGGGGCCAAACATGGCGGCATAATCGCGGCGGGAAATTCGGGTGGCCATTAGCGCAACTCCTCGTGTCTGTCGTCTCTCACAAAGTCCGGTCTCGATCCGCTCGGGATCAAAGCGGGCCCATCACCTTGCCATTGAAACCAAAAATTTCCCTGGCCCCGGCAATCTCGATCAGGTTCACCTCGCGGCGCTGGCCCGGCTCGAACCGAACGGCAGTACCCGCCGCGATATCAAGCCTGCGGCCCCGCGCCGCCTCACGATCGAAATCAAGCGCCGGGTTCGTCTCGTAGAAATGGTAATGCGATCCCACCTGTACCGGGCGGTCGCCGGTATTGGCCACCATCAGGGTCACCGCCTCGCGACCGGCGTTCAACTCAAGAAAGCCATCCGCCGTCATCACTTCACCGGGTATCATCAGCCGTCATCCCTTCGCTTCGTCCCAAATACTCAAAAATCACACGATCCGTCGTCATCGGATCGGCTGGTGGACAGTGACCAGCTTAGTGCCATCGGGAAATGTCGCCTCCACCTGCACCTCGTGGATCATCTCAGCGATCCCCTCCATGCACTGATCCGCCGTGATCACATGGGCTCCGGCCTCCATCATATCCGCGACCGACCGACCGTCGCGGGCGCCCTCGACCACCGCATCGGTGATCAGCGCGATCGCCTCGGGATGATTAAGCTTCACGCCCCTGGCAAGGCGCTTGCGGGCCACTTCGGCGGCCATTGAGATCAGGAGCTTGTCCTTTTCACGCGGGGTCAGTTGCATCGGTTGTCAGAGCCTCCAGACTTTCGGCACGGGGCACCCCGTAAGCCGTTCGATCGCCGGGATCAGGTCCCGGCGCAGATATAACCCATCCTCAGCGAGAAAGCGGGCGAAAACAATGCCCTCACGCACCAGACTGGCCCCCGCCGTCGGCGGAAGCAGGGCGCGCAGCGGCTCCAGCAGGCTGGCGGCATCGGGCCCGGCATAGACCAGCGCCGCCATGGCCCGCGCCCCGCCCCCCGTGCCCGTCAGGCGCATCACCGCCGAAAGATCGCCCGAAAGGTTCAACGCATCGGCAAAGACCAGACGCCCATCGCGCCGGATTTCCCAGCGGTCGCGTATCTGTGCGTCACGCACTGTCTCGCCCATAGCCATGCGGCCCAGGATCAGCGGCTCCACAATCAGCGCCCGTCCCCCGGCAGCAAGGTCCAGGGACATCCGCCGGGACAAGGCCGCCCCTTCGAATACGATGGTCTCTTGCGGCAGCCAGTCCAGCCGCCCCCCGTCTTCAACCGTCAATGTCAGGTCAACCCGGGCCGACGGGCCCGGCTGGGCGCGATAGGCCCGCTCTGCCGCCTGGCTCGAGACAATAAGATGCGCTCCGGGCCCAACTTCGGCGCGGATCTGCATCCGGTCGCCCCCTGTCAGGCCACCGGCAGTATTCAGAAAAACCGCCTCAAGCGGTCCATGGGTAGCAGCCCGGGGAAACAATGCCTTGAGCGATCCGTCCTGCCGAAGCCCCTCGATCCGGCTGCCTCCTGCTCCATCTGATTTCGCCCGCACACGCAAAAGGCCCACGGCACGCGGTGCAGCGGGG